>ENA-OVGM01000610-OVGM01000610.1-human-gut-metagenome-genome-assembly--contig:-NODE-610-length-36456-cov-4.792890_pt1 | contig 36456 bp, 32 predicted proteins | sample MGYA00237773_ERZ505425 | MGnify/ENA primary metagenome ERZ505425 (study PRJEB26158, sample SAMN06016407) | human gut metagenome | biome: human gut; feature: ankylosing spondylitis patient; material... | reverse complement strand
GCCGGTCAGTGAAGGAAAGCCTTACCGGACCGTTCCAGGCGAACCGGTCTGACGGTATAAAACCCGGAATCGGAATAGAAAAAAAATAAACCTACATTTAGTGTAAACATGTATATGAATACCTAAAATAATTAATTTTACGCTCTGTAAACTCAGCAACTCAATAACTCAGTAACTCAATAACTCAGCAACTCTAAATCATGAGCATAACGACGGTATTATTTGATTTCGATGGTGTAGTGGCGGATACGGAGCCGCTCTATGACATTTTCTGGGGACAAATAGCGGAGAAATATCATATCGGTATTCCGGATTTTCCGGCAAAAATAAAAGGGACGACTTTGCAACGGATTTATAAACTCTATTTTTCGGATTATTCTTCCGAAGAACATGAGAAAATCACCCGGGCTTGTGAGGAATACGAAGAAACGATGGATTTCCCGGAAGTAAAGGGGGCTGTTCAGTTTTTGCATATACTTAAAGCTAAAGGTTATCGGGTGGGGTTGGTAACCAGTTCTTATCGGATTAAAATGGAGCGTGCTTTAAAGCTCCTGGGCTTAGAGACGGTTTTCGACACGATGGTAACGGCCGACCGGATAACGGCCGGCAAACCCGATCCGATGTGTTATTTACTGGCTGCCCGGGATTTACAGGTAAAGCCCGGGGAATGTGTTGTTTTCGAGGATTCCTTTTCCGGGATACAAGCAGGTACGGCTGCCGGGATGCGGGTGATCGGGGTGGCCACGACGAATCCTGAAAAAGCTATTTGCGATAAGGTTTCGGCTGTCATTCCTGATTTTAGTCAACCGGAAAAGATTTTAGAGTTGTTGTCTTGAAATTTGCTTTAAGTTTATTTAAAAACCAAACTTTTTGCTTTCTCCTTTCGTTGAGTATATACAATACGATAAAAACGAAAGATTATGAAAAGCGAGAATTCAAAACTGTTATTAGGCTTGGGGATTGGAGCACTTGTCGGAGCCGCTGTCGGTTATCTGATGACAGGTGAACATCGCCGGAAACTGGAGGAAGATCTGCGGGAAGTGGGACATGGAATCAAAGATGGTGCCAGGTCGGTATTCTCAAAAGTAAAAGCAAAAGCTGAACATGCCGGTTCGAAGTTTGCCGATAAGGCCGGAGAATGGTCCGAAGAGGTGGGCGATAAAGCACAACAATGGGCTGGCAAAGCCGGGGATAAAGCCGAAGAGTGGGCTGAGGCTGCCGGTAATAAAGCTAGTGCTACTGCCGACAACCTTTCTCAGAAAGCAAATGATTTCCGGCAAACGATGGACAACAGGGCTGAGGCTGATGAACAAAAGCAAGCCCAATATGCTGAAAATTACCGGAAAGACGTGAATGATCTGAAAGATCGGGTAAAGAACTCTGAAAAGTCGGCTAACTGATCAGGGAGGTGATGGAGAATGCTGCAGAGAAAATATTTACTGAATTGAAGGAAGATATTTCAACTTATGCCAGGTTGAAACTCCGTCTACTGAAATTAATGGCTATCGAGAGGACTGCTATTGTACTCGCAGTTCTCTCACATAGCCTTATCTTGTTGTTACTGTCTTTTTTTACGGTTCTGTTTCTGTTTGTCGCCTTGGGATGCTATCTGGGGGAATTATTGGATAGTCCGGCACTCGGTTTTCTGATTGTCGGAGGTATTTATCTATTGTTCACTTTGATAGTCTGGGGAATGAAAGATGGAATCCGGATCAGGTTAATGAATACTGTTATCGAAGCTTTGCAAGCGAATGACGATGAAGACGACAAAGATCAATCCCAAAACTCCTCTCGGGCAGGTTATCCTGGAGAAGAGGGAGATCCGACGGCTGTGTCAGGAAACGGAAGAGAAAATTTCTGCTGACTGGCAATATATCCGCTCTCATGCCGGACGGTTGATGTGGTCGGAAATTTCAGCTGTCTTTATGCCACACCGGAGGAATAATGGTGAAAAACAGGGTGGCTTCGGCCTTGCGGGTAATCCGTGGATCAATATGGCTTGGCAATTGGGAAAACCAATCCTTTACCGCTGGATGGGAGAAGTGGGATGGCAAGTCTTTAAAAGTATGTTCCGTCGTCGGCACGATAAATTCATGTAAATTTCCAATGTAAACCGATACCGGGTCAGATTTTTTTATTTTTCCAGTTTCCCTTTTTCATATACCAACAGGTTAATGAAAACATACAAGCCAGATAAATGTATTCGGTTGTCCAGCAGGTGGCGACATCGGCTTTTAGATAGATTACCAGATAGATCACCGACAGAACATATACTACCAAAGCGATCACTTCGATAAAAAGTGCCGACCGGGTATTTCCTGTTCCGGATACGGTATTGAATAAAATATTAGCCGGTACACTGACCAGATAGACGAAGATCATCACATAATAGGCCGGTACCGCGCTTTGGATAAGAGCGGAGTTATCCGTATAGATCCGCATAACGCTGCTGGGAAATAAGGCCATCACGAATATCAGAGGGAGGATAAAAACATAGCATAACCGGGACACTTTTTTGAACGTATCCATTACCCTGCCGGAATCTCCGGACCCTATCAGGTTACTTACCAATGAACTGGCGGTAGTGGCGAAAGCACTGACGATAATAAAGAAAAGGGAGGAGATATTCCTTAACACATTGGTAATGGCTAAAGGCCGTTCTCCGAGGTGTTCGACAGCGATAAAAAATAAAAACCAGGTGCTGATAGAAATAAATGCCTGCACCATTGTCCAGATCGAAATACCCAAAATTCGTTTGAGTAAGTGGATTTCTATGCGGTGGAAACGGTAAAGACGATATTTCTGCCGGTCGATCTTCAAGCCGGTGTATACGATAAAAAAGAGCAACGACGTGACTTCTGCAAGGACGGAAGCAATCGCTGCCCCTGCAATTCCTAAAGCAGGAAAACCCAGTTTACCGAATATCAGGATATAGTTGAGCACAACATTCGTACCGACCATCACCAGGGAGTTGGCGGTTAGTGTCCGCGTATCGGCAATTCCGACATAAAAGGCACGAAACATCAACGCCGTAAACGAAAAGAACAAACCGAAAATTCTCCGGTTCATATACTCTAAAGTAGCTTCGTATACCTGTGGCGAGTCGATCAGATGCCGGAGTAGCAAAGGAGAGCCGAAACGGGTAGCAAAAAAGATAAAAGTAGCCAGAAGAAATTGGAATACGAATCCCTGGTTGAACAGCTCGCCGATCGCCGTATAATTTCCTTCTCCGTTTCGCCGGCCGATCATAATCTGTACCCCTGTACTGAAACCGAAACCCAGCATGAAAATGGCCAGATAATACACTCCTGCCAGGGCTGAAGCTCCCAGTTCTACTTCTCCGACTCTTCCCAAAAAAGCGGTATCTGTCATTCCGATCAGATGTTCCATAAGAACACTGACGAGTATCGGACCTGCAATTTTTAAGATTTGACGATTTGTAAAACGCATATGGATTCTGTTTATATAAAACCAGGCGTATTTTTAAAGATCGGACCGGCAAAGATAGCAGAAAATTGTGTATTTTCGTCTGAATCTATCTATTCGTTATTTTATGAAAAGGCGTCTGGTGTTTTTGGTACTCTTGCTTTTTTTGGCGGCAGGCGGAATTTGGTATCTGGTTTTCCGTCAATCCGGTATGTATCGCGTCAGGGAAGGGATTCCTGAAGATGCGGTATTTATTGTCGAGACCCCTTCTTTTAATCGAATACGTGACAAATTATACCGGAATCGGATTTGGGCATCTCTGAAAGCATATCCTTACTTCGAAGAATATCATGCCAATCTGAATCTGGCCGATTCGTTGAGCGAGGTATATCCCGGATTGAGAAAATTACTGACAGACCGCCCTTTTGCGGTGTCCTGCCATTTGGTTTCTGCAACCGATTATGACTTATTGTATGTCTGCGATCTTGGGAAACTGAATGTTATCCAGGCATTCGACGGCTTGGTGGGAGGGGTGCTGGGCGACGGACAAATGAGCAGGAAGGGAGACGTTACCGGGATCAGGATCGGGGAGCTGAAATTATATTATGCGATTAAAGCCAATCTGTTGTTTATCTCCTTTTCTGAAAAATTAGTCACCCGGGCCTGGAAGACTTGTGGGCGACATCCGGCTTTCCAGGAACAAAGCAATACCGGGGATATCCGTCTGGAACTCGAACATACCCGGTTCGAAAAATGGATGAAGATGCTTTGGGGTGAAGCTGCCACCAATGCCGATTCTTCTGCTTTCGAGACGACAGCGTTAGCTTTGCAACTGCAGGATAAAGCGCTTGCCTTTTCGGGGAAAACCTATCCCAGCAGGCATAACTTTTCACTATGGAGTGCTTTAAATCTGGTGGAGGGTAATAAATCGTCGGTCAGAGAGATTATCGGTAATCATGTGGCGGCATACGTATCGGTATGTTACAGTTCGTTCGAAGAGCTTGAGAATATATTGCTGGAAGATTATAAGGTAAATAACCTGAAAGAATTTCAGGGATATGAAAAGACCGTAACCCGCTTGAATAAATTTCTGGGATTGGATCTGGCCGGATTGTTCACTTCGTGGATGGGGAATGAAATAGCGATTGTCAAACCGGCAGTCGATCAGGAAAACCGGCTGGATAACCTGATACTGGCCATCCGGGCCAAAGATATCGATCTGGCTAAAGATCAGCTGGCTTATCTGGCCGAACAAATCGGGCGGAAGACCCCTGTGCGTTTCCGGAATATCGATTATAACGGACATACAATCGGTTATCTCAGCCTGAAAGGTTTTTTCAATATGTTTCTGGGGAAATGGTTCAGTAAGTTCGACAAGCCCTACTATACCTTTATCGGCGATTATGTGGTATTCAGTAATTCGTCGTCTACCCTGGCTGCTATGATAAAAGATTATTCCTTGGGGAATACCCTCGTTCAGGACGAAAAATACAATGATCTGATGAGTGAATTGGGTAACCGGAGTAATATATACGGATATGTTAGTTCGCCCGAGACCTACGAATATCTCTTTCGTTCTTTGCCACCGGAAGATCGTGCTGAATTTGTAAAGAATAAGGGGGCTTTTCAGAGTTTCGAGGCCATCGGTTTCACTTTGACCAATGCTGGAAGTGGGTATGAAACGCATTTGGTGGCTATTCACAATGTCGATGCTGCCCGGGATTACGAGATCCGCGAACTCAGTCGGTCACTCGAAAAACAGGCCGACTTGATCGAGTCCGGGTATTATCATGTGGTGATTCCCGATAGCATCGCCGTGAGTACCCGGGGAGATTATGCTTATCGGACTGAGCAACTGGACTATGCCGGCAAACTAAGTAACGGTGACCCGGAAGGCATTTGGAAGATTACCGATCGGCAGGGGCAGGTTGTCGCGCAGTTGCTCTACCGGGAAGGTAAGCTGCAGGGAGAATCCCGTTTTTTCTATCCGGATGGGGTAGTTGCTGTACAGGTGACATACGATAATGGTAAGATTACGGCTTATAAAGAATTTTTTTCCGATGGAACTTTGAAAACCGAGTTGGAGTATAATAGGGGGCTGAGGCACGGTGAGGCCCGTTTCTATTATTCTACCGGCCATCTCTTCGGAGAAGGAAAATATAAGAAAGGACGACGCACAGGAACCTGGAAATATTATAAAGTAACCGGGGAAATAGAAAAAAAATTGAAATTTTAATCCCCGACTAAATAACGCTCTATGACACAGACAAAAAATCCTCATGTACTTGAAACGGAATCCATCGGCAAGTTGTTGATACAATATTCGATACCTGCCATCATTGCGATGACCGTTACGTCTGTGTACAATATCGTAGACAGTATTTTTATCGGACATGGAGTGGGACCTCTGGCTATTTCGGGACTGGCCCTGACTTTTCCGCTGATGAATCTGATTATCGCTTTCAGTACACTCATCGGTGTCGGTGGCGCTGCGATCAGTTCTATTTACTTGGGACAGAAGGATGATCTGAAGGCGACCGAAGTGTTGCATAATGTTTTGATATTATGTATCCTGACAGGGATATGTTTCGGAGGAATCACCTATTATTTCCTGGATGAAATATTGATTTTTTTCGGAGCAAGTACTTCCACCTTACCCTATGCCCGCGATTTTATGCAGGTGTTGCTATTGGGAAATCCTGTTTCTTTTTTATTTATCGGTTTGAACAATGTGATGCGTGCAACGGGGTATCCTAAAAAAGCGATGTTATCGTCCCTGCTGACGGTAGGAGTAAACATCATTCTGGCTCCGATTTTTATCTTCCACCTCGATTGGGGAATCCGGGGAGCTGCGACGGCTACGATCCTGGCGCAGATGGGAGGGCTGGCATGGGTGTTGAACCATTTTCTACATAGTTCCAGCTACATCCATTTTCGAAGAGGGTTTTACCGCTTGAGAAAACATGTCATCATGAGTATTTTCTCGATCGGAATGGCTCCCTTTCTCCTGAATGTGTGTGCCAGTGGGATAGTGATCGTTCTGAATCATAACTTCAAGATTTATGGAGGAGATTTGGCCATCGGTGCTTATGGCATTGTCAACCGGGTGGCTACTTTATTTGTAATGGTGGTGATCGGATTGACGCAAGGAATGCAACCGGTCGTCGGATATAATTTCGGTGCGAGGCATTTTGAACGGGTTCAGAAAACGTTGAAGAAAGTGATCCGGATAGCTGTGACCATTATGGGATTAGGTTGGGTGTGCAGTGAGCTGTTGCCCGGGCATATCGTGGCGATGTTTTCGGACGATGCGGAACTGAATAAATTAGCGGAAGTCGGCCTACGTATCACCATCTTGTCTTTCCCGATGGTAGGGGCACAGATTGTGATAACTAATTTTTTCCAGTCTATCGGGAAAGCAAAGATTTCTATTCTTTTGTCTTTGGCCCGGCAGTTACTATTCTTAATCCCCTTGCTTTATACGCTGCCCCATATGGCCGGTTTGGATATTTACGGAGTTTGGGGAAGTATGCCGCTAGCCGATACATTGGCTTTTATAGCTGCTATTCTGACATTACGCTGGTATCTGAAGAAAACCCATGGCCTGCAGACGATAGCTTAATTGCAGGCTGAAACTCTCTCCGGTTCTTCCCGTATATAGGGAAAAAACGGCTATGATTGATTTTAAATCGGTGGTATTGGAGGATCGTGAATTATTGACCTCATTTCTTTGGTCCGCTGACCGGCAGGACAATAATCTTTCTTTTGCCAATCTTTGTTGCTGGCAGTTTCTGACTTGCAGTAGTTATGCTATCCTCCGGGACCAACTGGTATTCCGGTTTTGTTTCCCGGAAAACCGGGTGGTGTATACCTTGCCGGGAGGAGAAAGTGCCGGCAAAGAGGTGATCCGGCTTTTAGCACGCCAGGCAAAAGAAGAAGACATACCTCTGTATCTATACGGTATTGTGTCCGATATGCAGCCACAGTTGGAAAAAGAATTCCCGGACGTGTTCGAATACCGTACCGACCGGGATCATTTCGATTATCTATATCTGCGAACCGATTTGGCCGATTTGCGTGGTAAAGATTTCCAGACAAAACGCAACCATGTGAATAAATTCCGCAAAAGTTATGATTTCCGGTATACACCTATGACCGAAGAGATGATTCCCGATTGTTTGCATATGTACGACGAATGGTGTGAAGACCGGCGCTGCCAGGAAGACGAGGGGTTGGGTTACGAACGTCAGGCTTTGATATATGGTATGCAGCATTTTAACCGGTTGGGACTTACCGGAGGTGTCATCTGGGTGGCAGGAAAGATTATCGCCTTTACCTTCGGTATGCCTGTGAACCGGAACACCTTTTGTATTCATGCCGAAAAAGCCCTGGCCGGTTACGAAGGGGCTTATAATACGATTAATCAGGAATTTGCTTCCCGTTTACCCGTGCAATTCAAATACCTGAACCGCGAAGAAGATCTTGGGATCTCCGGCTTAAGGAAGGCAAAGCTCTCTTATCGTCCCGTATGTCTTCTTGAAAAAGGGGTAGCCATCTGTGCCGAAGGCACCTGGGACCGACTACTCTAATAACTCACGGATCGTTTGTTTCAGCAAAAGTGAAGCGATGGGTTTGGAAAGACAGGCATTACAACCGGCTTCCAGGGTTTTGCTTTTGTCGCTGTCGAAGGCAAAAGCCGTCAGGGCGACGATCGGGATCTGCGGGTCCTGTTCCCGGATGATATGGGTTGCTTCCCAACCGTTCATTTCGGGCATACGCATATCCATCAGGATGAGCTCAGGGTGATTCAGACGGTACAGGTTCACTGCTTCTAAACCGGTACGGGCCCGAAGTATTGTATAATCTTTTTTCAACAATGTGGGAATCAGATAAAAATTACTCTCCGTATCTTCCGCCACCAATATCGTCGGTTTTTCGGACGGCTTCAGGGTAGAATGGGAGGCAGCCAGTTCTTTTTTTTTAGGAATTGAACTTGAAGAGTCGCCGGATGGGATGAAGGGGAGGGTAAACCAAAAACGGGAGCCTTTCCCTTCTTCCGATTCCACTCCGATACGCCCTCCCATTTGTTCCACCATACTTTTGCAAATCGAGAGGCCCAGACCGGTGCCGTGAATAAAACTATTTAATTTGACAAACCGGTCGAAGATATTGTTCAGATTCTGCGCCTGAATGCCGATACCTGTGTCGCTGACATAAAATTCAATCTCATTCCCCCGGATGAAATATCCCAGGCGGATATATCCTTGGGTCGTGAATTTGACGGCATTATTGATGAAATTGGTAATGATCTGCATGATGCGGTTGCGGTCGCCGTTGATGTGACATGACGGCTCATAATGCTCGAATTCGAGCTGCACTCCCTTTGCTGTTTTCAGACTGAGCGACCGGACGATTTCCTGACATAATAGGTTGACGTCTACATCTCCGTATACAATTTCCAGGGTTCCGGCTTCTATTTTCGATAAATCGAGAATATCGGAAATCAACTGTAACAGAAGATCGTTATTTTCCTGGATGATCGAAATGTATTGTTGCCGGGATTCGATATCTTCGGTTTCTGCCAATAAATTTGAAAACCCGACGATCGCATTCAGGGGCGTACGGATTTCGTGGCTCATATTTGCCAGAAAAGCCGACTTCAGTTTATCCAGGGTTTCGGCTTTATTTTTGGCTTCCAGTAATTTTGCTTCGATTTCCTTGAGTTCGGTAATATCGAAATTCACACCGATCATTTCGATGTTCCGGTGTTCCGGGTCATATTTCCTCACGATAACTGTCGTTCGTATCCATTTCCAACCTCCTTTGCCGTCCCTTACCCGTACTTCTTCTTTCGTTCCGGAAGTCTTTCCTGTGATCAATTGATTGTATAAACTCATGATTTTAGGACGATCGTCGGGGTGAAGCATCCGGTAAATACCGACTACTTCTTCTAAATGAGTGGAGGCCGGTTCTCCCCAGTTCTCAAACCATTGGTCTAAGGCAAACCCCGATCGGGTACACGGATTCCATTTGAAATAGCCTACCTTGGCAAAATCGGCAATCACGGAAAAGAAATTTTCGAATTCCTGAATTTTACTGAAAGCCGTGGAGGTCTCCGTATTATCGATAATAATGAACATATAACTCTCGAATTCATTATTCGTATTGTATAAAGCGGTGACTTTGACAATCAGATCTTTCACTCCTCTTTGTTGCGAAGCGTAATAGCTGTCGATGGCTTTGAAATCGTATTGAATTCGGAAATCTACGTCTTGCCCTTGCCGGAGTTGGGCTTTAATCTCTTCCGGTATGTTCGGATTATCGAAAAGATTGATCCCCAATACCTGTTCTTTATCCTGAAGACCGAATATTTCTATATCCTTTTTATTCAAATCCCGTAATTTCCCTTCCCGGTCATATATTTCTATACCTACCGGAATGTTTTTGTAGATATTCCGTAATTCCTTTTCGCTGTGGTTTAAAGCTTCATGGGCCTTTACAACGTCGGTAATGTCGGAAAAGAGTATAATCAATTCATCTTTTTCAGGCGAGTAAACGATACAACGGTAATACTGTTCTTTCAGATGTGATTTGAAATTAACCTGGGTGAAGGTATCCTTTTTCTCTATTTCGAGCATTTCCCGGATTTCTTGCTCTACGTCGATCGGTAAACGGAGCTCCCGGGCAGTTTTTCCCAGAAAATCCGGAATCTTTGCTCCTGTGATTTTTTCAAAAGCAGGGTTCAGGTCTATAAACCGATAATCATAAGGTTTATGGTTTTGATCGTATACTAGTTTTGTCCGGATAAATCCGATGGGCATATATTCGTACAAGTTTTTGAAATATTCCTGTTCCTTCTGTGCCTTGATCTTTGCCCGGTGGAGTTCCATGCAGATACTGATGATATTTCCCAAAGTGGCGAACCATTGATAGTCTTCAGGACTCCATTGCCGGTATTCATCGGCAATATCTATACCCATATAACCCCACACCTGTTCCTGCGCAATCATCGGGATTACCATAAGAGATCTGATTTTGCGGGAGGCTAAAAATGCTTTTTCCAGCTGTGCTTCTGCGGGCAGTTCGTCCAGATTGAATAAAAGAATCGGATGGCGTAGGAGCATTTCTTCGGTCCACCACGGGGTGTTGTGGGTGGGGAGATCGTGCAAGCGTTCCTGTTGCGGAATCACTCCCTGTACATTAACCTCGAAGGTACAGTTTTGCCGCTGCTTTTCCCAGTCGTATTCGACGATATAAGCCCGGCTACCATGAAATTGCTCCAATAAATTTTCCAGAATTTTGCAAATGACTTCCTGCGTATCCTCTGTTTTCAAAAAAGCTAACAGCGAACGGGAAATATCGTTTTGCTGGTGCAGGCGGACATTGAATTTGGCAAGTGCTTTTTCTGCCTTAATTTCGCGTGGATCGGTAATATATTGTAAAAATCCCCAGGCTATCAGGTGACCGTTGGTATCGGTTTCCTTTTCTCCAAGCTGCGAATGGACCCAGATTTCTCCATATGGGGTTTGAAGAGGGAAGGTTTGGTCATAAATCTCTTCCTGCTTGATAGAAGCGAATTCCCGTGTAATCATATTCCGGTAGCCGGCGTGAATCAACTGACGAAAATCTTCGAAAGAAATTATTTCGGAATCCAGTCCTAAAAGCTTAATGATATAATCCGAACAGATATATATTTTATCATGAAAATCAGCTTTCCACCAACCGATTTTTGCCCTGTCCATCAATTGTTGAAGACGGGAAATGCTTATATTTTGTATGGCCATGGGTAGAATATAGGATTAGTGTGTAATTCTGCAATACAAGTTTTATTATTCGTACGAAAATAAGCAATATTTGCCACTTTTTACCTATTTACTTGTTTAATAATTGTGTATCTTGCAAGCCCGGAGCAAATTTGCTCCGGGCTAAAAAACTGACAGGATAGAAGGATCTTGCCGATAAGGTAAAAAGAAATGAAACTTTTTAAAAGTAAAGAAAAATTATCCGAGAGTGAGTCTGCGTATTTGGCTGATATAGAACAAAAAATCAAGGCTTACAAAGCGAAGGGATACCGGGTCCCTACCCGTAAAATGATTAAAACGGCGGCCCAGATAAAAGGGATTCGCCGCAGTGCCGCTATCAATACGGCGGTTTTGGATTTGGTGGCTGCCCATATCCATGAAGGTATGACGACGGAAGAAATCGATACATTAGTCTACAATTTTACGATCGCTCACGGAGCTATTCCTGCTCCCTTGAATTATGAGGGATTTCCGAAGAGTGTGTGTACCTCGGTGAACGACGAAGTATGCCACGGTATTCCTTCCAAAGACGTTGTATTGAGAAATGGGGATATTATCAATGTAGATGTTTCTACGATTCTGGATGGTTATTTTTCGGACGCTTCGCGGATGTTTATGATCGGTAAAGTAAGTCCTGAAATGCAGCGTTTGGTGCAGGTAGCCCGAGAATGCCTGGAAGCCGGTTTGCAAGCCGCCCGTCCCTGGGGCTTCCTGGGGGATATCGGGGCTGCCGTTCAAGAACATGCCGAAGGCAACGGGTATTCTGTCGTACGGGAATTCGGCGGGCATGGGGTGGGGCTCAAATTTCATGAAGATCCTTTTGTCAGCCATGTCGGACGTCGCGGTACCGGTGTTTTGCTGGTACCGGGAATGGTATTTACTATCGAACCGATGATCAATATGGGATCCCGCAAAATTTTTATCGATGCCGATAACGACTGGACGGTATTGACAGACGACGGTATGCCTTCTGCACAATGGGAGTATACGGTGCTGATCACCGATACCGGGGCGGAGATCATCACCGGATAGATCAGAGATAACGGATTATTTCTTCCGGACGGTCTACAATATGACAGGCTCCGTTTTCTGTCAGTTCCTGACGGGGACGGAAGCCCCAGCTGACGCCGATGGAAGTGATGCCACTGCGCCGGGCTGTTTGCATATCTACCCCCGAATCTCCGATATACAACGCATCCGCAGGAGTTATTCCGGTTAGGTGTAAGATCTCGTAGACAATTGCCGGATCGGGTTTTGCAGGTATGTGCCCGCGTTGTCCCAGTACAACCTTGAAAAGATCCGTGCCGAAATAATGCCGGATCAGCTCGACGGTCCCCTGATGATATTTATTGGAAGCTACAGCAAGCTGTATACCTTTGGCCGATAAGTGTGACAATAATTCCGGGATACCCGGATAAGGGCGGGTCAGGTCTGTCTTGTGTCGCTGATAATAGCCTACAAATTCTTCCCGTAACTGCAGGATAGTCGGTTCACAGCGTTCCGCTTCGGGTAAAGCCCGTTCGATCAATTTTGTAATACCGTTTCCGACAAAATAGCGGTAAGCCGGCAATTCATGTTCCGGATAGCCATGTTGCCGGAGAGCATAGTTGGCACTTACAGCAAGATCGTCGATGGTATTCAGTAGCGTCCCGTCTAAATCGAATATAACCAGTTTTTTATTCATCTTGTTTTCAATTCTTTATACATCATTTCATAAGTAGGTACAGGAAGGTGGAGGGCTTTACCGCTTTCAACCACATAACCGGTCAGCGTTTCTAATTCTGTCGGTTTGTGCTTCCTGAAATCCGTATGCATCGAAGTGGTGGCGTCATAAGGCATTTTCTCCTGGTCGGCAATGACTTGCCGGATCATATCTTGAGGTAGATGTATCCCCTGGGCCTGTGCTACTGCATAAAGTTCTTCGCCCAGCTTTTCATAACCGGAACGATGAAATTCGAGTACTTCTCCTATGCTTTGATCATAGTATGAAGTGAGGGTGGCACTCAGAGAGATCAGAAAGAATTTTCTCCAGATCCGGTCGTGTATGTCTGCGGGATTTAAAGCTGAGATACCTGCCCGGCTCATCAATTGCAGCAATTCGGCCTGACGCAGACGGTCGCCTTCCGGATCACCGAACCAAAGCCGGTCCTGCTCTGTAAATTTACTGACTGTTCCCGGAGCCGAAAGCCGGGCTCCGATATACACACAACCGTACCAAACCTGGTGTCCCGGGACTAGCCGCCGGATTTCTTCCGTAATATTCGCTCCGTTTAATAAAGGAATAATAACGGTCGACGGCCCGATAAGAGGACGTATTTCTTCAAGATTTCCGGCTAAATCATAGCTTTTGGTGGTACAGAACAGATAGTCGACCGGGCCGATGTCCTTCGGAGAATGAGTCGCCAGGGTCGGATGGACGATGATTTCTTCGTGCAGAGTCTGAATTTTCAGTCCTTCGCGTGAAATGACTTCCAGATTTTCCCCCCTCGAAATAAAGTAAATTTTAATGTTTTCTGATTGCCGGTAAAAATGAGCCAGTTTGCCCCCATAGTAACCCCCGACACCGCCGATCCCTGAAAATGCAATTTTAATCTCCATACTACTTTCTTTCCGATTCGACTCCAAAAGTATGTTTTTTGTCAGAAAGATCAAAAATGAGGGGGAATTAAATAATTGTAACGAATAAGTGACATATGATAAAGGATCCTGAGGGCGCTTTGTTTATGGCCCTATGTTGGCCGCCGGGGACTGTGTAAGTCCCGCGGACAGGGTGCCCGCAGGATCCGAAGACTTTATAAGCTAAAACGTTATGCCGAAGCTGAACATACCGATGTGTTCGTAAATTGTGCTGAGCAGGCCTAATATCAGAATACCTGCCGTGCAGACAATCAGGCTGAGACGGGTATAGATATCGGAACGGACAGGGGCGATAGCTTCTTCGGTTTTGTTGATAAACATGGCTTTGACAACCAGCAGATAGTAATAGAGGGAAATGATCGTATTCAGCAGGGCGATGAATACCAATACATAAAATCCCTGTTCGGCTGCGGCGGCAAAGATGAAAAATTTACTGAAAAAACCGGCAAACGGAGGAATCCCTGCTAAAGAGAATAAAGCCAGCATCATGACGATACTTAACTTCGGATTCGTGGAATACAGACCGTTGTAGTCGTCGATCGTGATCTTGCCTGTCCGGTTTTCGATGATGGCGATCACCCCGAAAGCAGCCAGGTTGGAGATCATATACACCAGGATATAATATACCAGTGACGTCATCCCGATAGCGCTCCCGCTGATCACTCCCAGCATAATATATCCGGCTTGTGAAACCGAAGAATAAGCCAGAAAACGCTTCAAATTCTGCTGGCGGATGGCAAACAGGTTGGCTACGGTGATGGTTGCGATAATGATTACATACAGGATTGCCTGCCATTCTGTCACCAGATTACCGAATACTTTAAATAATAGAGTCATCAGTACGAAAGCTGCCGACCCTTTGGAAATTACCGAAAAATAAGAAGTCACCGTAGTCGGTGCACCTTCATAAACGTCGGATGTCCATTGGTGGAAAGGCACCAGTGAAATCTTAAAAAACAATCCCACGATAAAAAATCCGAAGGCCATATATTGGAGCGGATTCCCTGAAATTCCTGCCGGTATGTCGGCAAAATAAAGTGTACCGACCGTCCCGTAGATCAGGGAAATACCGTAAAGCGACAATCCCGAAGCGAAAGTGGCCGAGAGAATATATTTAGCCCCGGCTTCTGCCGACTGGTGTTTGTATTTGTCGAATGCAGACAACACGGCCATCGGAATAGAGGCTGTCTCCAGGCCGATGAAGAATAACAGAAAATTGCCCGCAGAAATCATGAAATACATACCCAGCAAGGAGGAGAACAGAATCAGGTAAAATTCTCCCCGGCGGATCAGGACCGACTCGCTGTTTACCCAATTATAAGCCTGGAGCAGGACAATAAGCGTACCTGTGTTCAGGATAGTTTTTACGATCGAACCGAGGGGGGTACACACATACATCCCTCCGAAAGCCTCTGCCGTCCCGGCAGGGAAAAGATTCAGCAGTGTATGGGCCAGAAACAATACACAGGCTACCGGATGAAAATATTTCAGGCTTTTCTGAGAGCCGAACAAGTCGTATACCAGCAGGATCAACATGACGGCGATCAGTGAAAGCTCTTCTTTTAGGAACAGAAAATTAGAATATCCCATATTTAATAATTTTACGATTTACGATATCTTAAAACGGCCACAATCCGTTTAAACTTTCCCGGATCATATCCGATATCCACAACGGAGCCAGCCCTATCCCTGCAATGGCGAGGATCAGGACGATGGCCGAAAAACGTTCGTACCATACGGCATCGGTCAGTTGCAGGTGGTGTTCGTCGACCACTTTGCCATAGAGTAGTTTACCGACAACCCGCAGGATATAGACGGCAGTGATCACAATCGAAGTGCAGGCCAGGATAGTCATCACCCGGTGGAATACATCGGCATGCTGGAAGGAACCGACAAAAATAGTCATCTCGGCTACAAAACCGCTTAGACCGGGAAGTCCTAATGAAGCCAAACCGGCGATCACATAGCAGGCCCCCAGGAAGGGGATAATCTTCATCAGGCCTCCCATTTCCCGGATATCCCGGGTATGGGTCCGTCCGTAAATCATACCGATCAATGCGAAGAACAATGCTGTCATCAGTCCATGGCTCAGCATCTGCATAATGGCTCCTGTCACGGCCGTTTGATTAAGCATCAGGATTGCGAATAATACCAGACCGCAATGGCTGACCGAGGAATACGCATTGATGTATTTCAGGTCGGTTTGGACAATAGCCGAATAAGCACCGTAAACCACACTGATACCCGTCAGGATAATGAATATCCACGAAAGCTCTTTAGCTGCTTCGGGCATAAGGCAAATGGCCACCCGGAAACAACCGTAGCCTCCCAGTTTCATCAGCACGCCGGCGTGAAGCATCGACACCGCTGTGGGCGCTGAAGCATGACCGTCGGGACTCCAGGTGTGGAAAGGAAAGAGAGCTCCCAGTACGCCGAAACCGATAAAGGTAAGCGGAAAGAACCATCGTTGCAATTCGTCCGGAATATGCTGACGCGCAATATCCAGTATGTTCATGCTTGTCGCTCCCGAATTGAAATAGATACCCAATATCCCGACGAGCAGCAGGGCCGAACCACCCATCAGCATCAGGGTCAGCTTCATGGCTGCATATTCTTTTTTACCGGTGCCCCAAACTCCGATCAACAGGTACATCGGGATGAGGGCGATCTCATAAAACATAAACATGGTGAAGAGGTCGGTGGAGATGAAAAAACCGAAGACACCGATACTCAACAGACAAAACCACATAAAGTATTCCCGGGGCAAGAGTTCCATCTTCCACGAAGTGAATATGCCGGTGAATACGATAATGGAAGATAATAATAACATAGCGACCGAAATGCCGTCGACCCCCACCGAATAATGAATATGAAACGGGGCATACCACACGCTGCTGGCGGTGAAAAGCATTTCTGCCGTATTTCCGCTGTTCCTTTCTCCCAGAAACAATACCGTCAGTGCTACGGCAAGAAGCAGCAGGAGGGAAGCTCCTGTCGCACAAACTGCACGAATTTGTTTGATGTCCGATGCCAAAAGTAAACCTCCTAACATCAAAACCGGGATCAGAACGAATAAGGATAAGAAATTCATAATGTTCAATTTTATAATTTACGATCCTATATCAACACCACTAATAAAACAAGCAATAAAGTGCCCACCAGGAAAACAAAAGCATACTGTTGGATTTGTCCCGACTGTAATCCGCGGATAGCGTACGACACCCGTTGGGTAATATAGGCCATTCCGTTCATGGTACCGTCGATGATGTGGCGGTCGAACCAGGCGATCGGGCGGGATACACCGTTGAAAATGATTCGTTTGGTGATAAACAGGTAAAACTCGTCGATGTAAAAACGGTGATAGGCTGCTTTATAGAAATGGGCATACATATGTTGCAGCCGGTCGGGAATGTCGCACTTCGATTTGTAAAAGAAAGTGGCGATACCGATGGCGATTAAAGCGATTATAATGCTGGGAATGGCGACACTCCAATCCAGGTGGATGTGGTAAACTAATCCGTCGCTGCTCACAAAATGCCCGAACGGGATGAAACCTGCAAAAAGTGTGATCGCGGCAAGGATCATCAGGGGAATGGTCATCGAGCGGGGAGCTTCGTGGGGAGTATGTGCGTACTGTGACGGAGTGCCCCAGAAGATATTGTAGTAGAGCCGGAACATGTAAAAGGCTGTCAGACCGGCAATAAAACTCATCAGGATACCGAAATTCGGGTTGAAATCGAAAACGGCTGTCAGAATCTCGTCTTTACTGAAAAATCCGGAAAAAGGAGGAATTCCCGATATGGCCAGACAAGCGACGAGGAAGGTCAGATGCGTAAAAGGCATATATTTACGCAGACCACCCATGCGGCTCATTTCATTGCTGCCGATGGTATGGATGATGGCTCCTGCGCAAAGGAAGAGCAGGGCTTTGAACATGGCATGTGTGAAAAGGTGGAACATCGAAGCCATATAGCCGAGTCCCTGATGGCCTCCCATACCCGAGACTCCGAGCGCAACCATCATGAAACCGATCTGAGAGATGGTAGAAAAAGCCAGTACCCGTTTGATATCGGTTTGTACGCAGGCTACTACGGCTGCATACAACGAAGTAAAAGCCCCCACATAACCGATGCCGACCAACACATCCGGGGCTGCACTGACGTATACAGGGAACAGACGGGCCACGAGAAAAACGCCGGCAACCACCATCGTTGCTGCATGAATCAGAGCCGATACCGGGGTAGGACCTTCCATCGCGTCCGGTAACCAGATGTGTAATGGGAACATTGCCGATTTTCCGGCACCACCGATGAATATCAGAGCCAAGGCCCAGCTCATCACGGAAGCTCCCATGAAAGTGACACCTGCAGCTCCTGCAAAAACGGAAGCATCACCGGAAGTCAACAATTCGAAGCTGAATGTCTTGGTGAAATACGACAGCAACAGAATGCCCAGTAAAAAGCCCAGGTCGGCAAAACGGGTGACGATAAACGCTTTTTTCGAAGCTGCGATGGCTTCGGGTTTTGTATAGTAGAATCCGATCAGCAGGTAGGAAGAAACACCCACCAGCTCCCAGAAAATATACATCTGGAAAATATTGGGAGCTACTACCAGACCTAACATAGAAAAGGTGAACAAGGATAGAAAAGCGTAGTAACGCTGAAAACCGCGTTCGCCTTTCATATAGCCCATACTATAAATATGTACCATCAGCGATACTGTTGTGATGACCACCAGCATCATGACAGAAATCGGATCCAGCAATATACCCAGATCGATGTGGAGGGCTTCTGTGAAACGCAGCCATTCGAAATCGACAGGCATTATCCGGGCAAATACACCGTCTACCCGGGGAGCTGAAAAATAGAGTCCTGCAGTGATATAGGCCAGGCCTGTTGTGACAGCCAGAGAGAGGCTGCCGATATAGCCGGCTGTGTTCGGACGGAGTTTCATCCCGAATAATCCGAGCACCAGGAAAGTGAGCATCGGAAGCAGGAGGATCGATATTGTATATTCCATAATCTGAAGTTTAGTCTTTCAATTTATTTAAATTCTTCACCTGAATATTCCGGATGTTCCGGTATATATTGATAATGATTGCTATGGCCACTGCTGTTTCACAGGCCGATATTCCGATAGCGAACAGGGTGAAGAAAAAACCTTCCAGTTGGTCCGGGAATAAAAAACGGTTGAAAGCCACAAAATTGATATCTACAGAATTCAGAATCAATTCAATAGAAATCAATACCGCTAACATATTCCTGCGGGTCATAAATCCGTAGATTCCGGCGAAAAACATGATCGTGCTGATCACCAGATAATATTCCATCGTTATTTCCATACTATTCAATTTTCATGTTTAACGTTTCCGGGCGATCAGGATACCCCCGATAATACAAGCCAACAACAAAACACTGATTACCTCGAAAGGTAACAGATACTGGTATTTCTCCGTCCCCATCAAAGCGGTTCCGATCACTTTCTGGTTGATCTCACCGGGTACGAAATGCGATACCGGGAACGAGTGGGTAAGTGTGATGAAGATACAGAGGGCTGCACCTCCTACCGCAGCCAGTATGCCGGCAAAAAATTTGCTGTTTTTGATCTTGTCGGCTTTCTTATTGTCGGAACTGGTCAGAAGAATCGAGAATACGTATAATACAATGATACCTCCGGCATATACAGTCAGCTGTACAGCTCCCAAAAAGGAATAGTTCAACTCGAAATATATACCTGCCGTAGCAAATAACACGAACAGCAGATAAGTCGCCGAACGCAATATCCGCTTCGTGGTGACGGTCAGTATGGAGCAGACGACGATCACTGCTGCCAAAAATAAAAAGACCGCTTGGGGGAGAGTTATATTCATAAGATTTCTTTTATAATATACTTAATTCAATCTTTTGCCGGTCAGGCTTCATTTTTGGTTTCCAACCTGGAACCTTCGTGGTTTAGTTGGAGTACCAGTTTCTCACGGGTAAAAACGGCGTGTTCGTAGGTCGGGATAAAAGTAATGGCCTGATGGGGACAGCTCCGCACACATAGCTGGCAATACAGACAGCTACCGTGGTCATACAGATACCGCACCAGTACCTTTTTCTTTTTTCCGTCTTCGGTAGTTACCATTTCCGATTCGACACGGATGGTATCGTTCGGACAATTCATTTCACAGATACCACAGGCGACGCAATGGTGTTCGTTGCGTTCGTTGTGGGGCATCGTCAGCTCACCCCGGAAACGGTCGAACATTTTCAGGGTAGCCCGGTTCTCCGGATATTTTTCAGTAGTCTTGGGGGTGAAAAATTCCCGGAGGGTAATGCTCATTCCTTTCAGTAATGAACCTAAACCATTGAAAAATGAACTGAAATATTCTTGTGTACTTCTCATAAATCTTGCTAAAAATGTAATTTGAATACCACCACAAAGACCATCAGGAACAGGTTACACAAATTAATGGGCAACAGGTATTTCCATTCCAGTGTCAGCAACTGGTCGATACGCAGGCGGGGGAATGTCCATTTAAACCACATGATGATAAATACCATAACGGCACTTTTTCCCAGAAACCAAAAGATCGAAGGGATGTAGTCCATCACGGTGTTGAAATTTTCCCAACCCGGTATATGTAAAGGCATCCAGCCGCCCCAGAATAAGGTAGTCGCTACGGCTGCCACAATAAACATATTGACGAATTCGGCCACGTAGAAGAAACCGAAGTGCATGCCCGAATATTCGGTATGGTAACCTGCTGTCAGTTCCGATTCGGCTTCGGGTAAGTCGAAGGGACCGCGGTTGGTTTCTGCCGTACCTGCGATCAGATAGACGATAAAAGCGATTAAAGCCGGGAGATGGCCTTTAAAGATAAACCAGCCGTCTGCCTGGCTTTCGACAATCGTCGAGAGCTGCATGCTGCCGGTAAGCACTACCATCGTCAGGATCGATAACCCGATCGATAACTCGTAGCTGATCATCTGGGCTCCGCTTCGCATGGCCCCGATCAGGGAGAATTTGTTGTTACTGGCCCAACCTGCCAGCAAAATACCGACAATACCGATGGAGGATACTGCGATCAGGAAAAATATCCCGACATTGAAATCGATAATCTCCAGCCCTTTGGCAAAAGGTATACAGCTAAAAGCCAATAAAGAGGCTATGATGACAATGTAAGGAGCCAGGTTGAACAGAAAACGGTCTACATGATTGATCTCGATGATCTCCTTGATCAGCATCTTGATCATATCGGTGACAGTTTGTATCATTCCGAAAGGACCTACCCGGTTCGGACCCAGACGGCATTGGAAGAAAGCACAGACTTTCCGCTCTGCATAAATCAGGCCGAGTGCCATGACTGCATAAGCGACCAATAAACAGACACCGACCAGGACAAATTCAGTGGTGGTGACCAGCGAGGCGGGCAGATATTGGTGTAGGGTGGCGTCGACCCATTGTGTTACTACTCTAAAATCAAACATATCTTATTCTCATTTATCTTTCATCTATCATCTTTCTTTTCTTATCGGTCGATGTCCGGAACGACATAGTCCAGTGAGCCGCCGATAGCGATCAGGTCGGCAATTTTGTTGTTGCTGGCGAGCAGATCGACTACCGATACCAGCGGAAGACCCGGCGAACGGAATTTCACCCGGTACGGGAATTTATCTCCGTGGCTTTCGATATATACACCGAATTCTCCCCGGGCGGCTTCGACACTTTTGTAGTATTGGCCTTCCGGAAGTTTGATGATCGGTTTGGTCTTAACGGCGAAATCTCCCTCCGGAATATTGTCGACCAGCTGCTCCAGGATGTGAAGCGATTCGACGATTTCATCCATACGCACCATGTAGCGGTTGAATGTATCTCCATGGTTGTAAGTGATTTCTTTGAAATCGACTTTATCGTATACCCCGTAAGGATGAATTTTACGGATATCGCATTTCCAGCCTGAGGCACGTCCTGAAGGACCGGTTACTCCATAGGAAATAGCATCTTCCAGAGAAAGAATACCGATGTCTTTCATCCGCTGCCGGGCGATAATATTACCGGTGAAAACACCATGATATTCTTTTAGCATAGGGGGCAGGTATCGGATGAAATCTTTGATCCTTGTGATCAGATTCGGATGGATGTCGGCCATGACTCCTCCGATGCAGTTGTAATTCTGAATCAAGCGGCCCCCACAGGTTTCTTCGAACATGTCCAGGATCTTTTCCCGGTCGCGGAATCCATAGAAGAAAGCGGTCAGGGCTCCCAGGTCCATACAGAAGGTGGACCAGAACAGAAGATGGGAAGCGATACGGGTCAGTTCGTCCATAATCGTCCGGATATATTTGGCCCGTTCCGGGATTTCCAGCCCCATCGCCTCTTCGATACACATACACAAGGCGTGACGGTTCATATGGGCCGAAAGGTAATCCAGCCGGTCGGTCAGTGCCAGAGTCTGGGGATAGGTGAGGGTTTCACACATTTTTTCGATTCCCCGGTGGATATATCCACAGTTGACATCCACTTTTTTTACGATTTCTCCTTCCAGGGATACCCGGAAACGGAGCACTCCATGTGTGGCAGGGTGTTGGGGGCCGATGTTTACGACGTATTCGTCATCTTCGAAAATAACGTTTTCCCTTTCTTCGATCGTCCCTTCTTTTGTCAATTCCAGGGTAGGGGTTGCATCCGGGCTGCTTTCACTTTCCAGACGGATGGGGTTGATCTTTTCGTCCGCATCGTAATCTTTACGCAACGGATAACCGATCCAGTCGTTCCGCAGGAATAACCGGCGCATGTCGGGATGGTTGATAAACCGGATACCATAAAAATCGAATACTTCACGTTCGTTGAGGTTGGCTGTAGCCCAAATGTCCGAGACACTCGGCAATTCGGGATTCTCCCGGTTTTCGGTTTCAACCCGTAAGGCCAGGTCGTGACCGTATTTGCTGGATCTCAGATGGTACATGACGCCCAGGGTTTCGCCCCAGTCCATACCGGTCATACATACCAGAAAATCGAACGAAGTATCCTCGTCGTTGCGCAAACGAAGGGCCAGATCATGAAAAGAGGTACGTGGAACGCTAACGAACCATATTCCATGTTTTTCTTCCAGGATAGCTTCCGGTACAATACTTAATATCTTCTCTTTCATAAATTGTTCGGATTACATTGGGGGGTAGCTTCGTCATTACTGTTCCTGGGGTCTTGCTGTTTGTTGGCTCCTCCGAGGAATTTCTCGACTTTGATTTTCCGTTGCAGCTGCATCATGCCGTAAAGCAGCGATTCAGGACGGGGAGGACAACCGGGAACATAGACATCTACCGGTAATATTTGATTTACACCTTTTACGACATGGTAGGATTTCTTGAACGGTCCGCCCGATATGGCACATCCCCCCATAGCGATGACATATTTGGGTTCGGCCATCTGATCGTACAACCGCCGTAATACCGGAGCCATTTTGTAAACGATAGTACCGGCAACGATGATTACATCCGCTTGCCGGGGACTGGCCCGGGTGACTTCAAACCCGAAACGGGCAAAATCATAACGTGCCGCACCCACTGCCATAAATTCAATACCACAGCAGCTGGTGGCAAAAGTAAGAGGCCATACCGAATTCGAACGCCCCCAGTTGATGAGATCGTCCAGGCATCCCACAATGATGTCGGTGCCGTTGGCCCTAAGTTGTTCGAGGTACTCATTATCTTTAAAGTCCTCATATTTCATTGATTTTATCTTGGGTTGTTTCATCGTTTTTCCGTTATTTTTTGTTCTGACTTTCCCCTTCTCTTCATCTCCAGCCTTTTGCTTTTAGCCTTTTACTTTTACCTTTTTTTACTTCCATTCCAGTGCCCCTTTTCTCCAGGCATAGGCTAATCCGAGGATCAGGATAACCATGAAAAACAAAATGTTGATCAATCCGTCGATACCTGCGTCCTGTACGGTGACGGCCCAGGGAAATAGAAATACCGCTTCTACATCGAACATCAGGAACAGGATCGCAAACAAATAATAACCGGCTTTGAACTGCATCCACGAACGGCCACGGGTTGGAATACCGCATTCATAAGCTTCTCCCTTTTGCCGGTTATAAGAACGGGGAGATACGATGCGGGCGACGCCAAGGGCAATCCCCACTAAAGCAATAGCCGTAAGAATTACGACAATTAATAAGGTCAAATTCATAACAGAATATGTTTAAAAAATACCTAAAATACTGAACTATCGGCGTCCGTTTCCAGACGACACTTTTTTATTTGAACGAATCGGCGATTTAAATAATAATTTTTTGTAGCGTATAGATGTAGTAGTCGGTGTGATCCGGTCCGGTGAAAACTGCTTGCCGGGGAATGAATTTATTCAAGGGATCTTCTGCCGGTGATTGTATTTTATTATGCCTGGACTGAATAAATAACCTGATGAAAACTTTTTTATCCAGCGTTTTGTGTGTGGTTTCTTCCGTGAGGTCACCTGCATTGAAATGCAGGAAAGATACGAGTGAGTCCAGCATATTATCCGCTTGATTAATAATCGTAATATTGGACTGGACAGGAAGACATACCTTGGGGGTATCGTTGGCTTTACAGGTCTCTGACAAACAGTTACCTGTTACGAATAATAATATGATCCATTTAATAATTTGCACACTCATTTTTTTGAACGTGCGAATATACGATTTAATTTTTAGGTTTGGGATACAATTTATATTAAAAAAAACTGAATTAATTCGGCAATATTCCTTTACCTTTGCCGGTGATTACTGAGTGGGAGGCCCATCTTCAATCCTCTGTTTAAATAAATCACTATGGATAAATTACTTTCTCCGATGCAGGATTTACAACAACAATCGGCCATGCTGCAAAAAGAATACGAATATGAAAAAGAGTTGTATCGTCAGCAGACCCGTGAGGCCGGTATTCCGAAGCGAATCCAGCAAGGAGTGTGTTGGTTTCCGGTGAAGCTTGGGGCCGATCGGTATAATTCACTCAACCAGCTGACAGTCGAAGTAACGCGTACAGAGACGGAAGAGACTGAACATAGCTTTGAATACGGACGTCCTGTTTGTTTTTTTAGGATTTCGGCTGACCGGCAGATCCGTTATTTCAACTTTTCTGCCGTGATCAGTTATGTACAGGATAATAAAATGGTAGTTGTACTTCCCGGACCGCAGGTATTGCCGGAATTAGTCGTTACGGGTGAGTTGGGGGTACAGTTGTACTTTGACGATACTTCGTATAAGACGATGTTCGCTGCCCTGCGTGAGGTGGCAGAGGCAAAGGGGAATCGTACGGCTCGTTTGCGGGAGGTATTGCTGGGTAAAGCACCTGCACTTCGGCGGGAGACCGGTCCGGTGCGTTTCCCCTGGCTGAATGCTTCGCAGGAGAAGGCAGTGAATCAGGTGTTGTGTGCAAAAGAGGTGGCTGTCGTACACGGACCTCCTGGAACCGGTAAGACGACGACATTGGTGGAGGCTGTTTATGAAACCCTTCACCGTGAAAATCAGGTGATGGTGTCTGCCCAGAGTAATACGGCGGTGGATTGGATTGCAGAAAAACTGGTCGATCGGGGTATCTCCGTGCTTCGTATCGGAAATCCTACCCGGGTAAACGATAAGATGCTCGCTTTTACTTACGAACGTCGTTTCGAGGCACATAGCGACTATCCGGAATTGTGGCAAATTAGAAAGACTATACGGGAGATGACCGGCCGTTTACGTAAAAGCGGGCGTGAAGACCGGGAGCGTTTGCATAATCAGCTGACTAAATTGCGGGTAAGGGCGACCGGCTTGGAGATACGTATCGATACGGAGTTGTTTACCGAAGCCAGGGTTATCGCCTGTACCTTGGTGGGTGCGGCTAGCCGGGTATTGGAGCGCAAACGCTTTTCTTCTTTGTTTATCGATGAGGCTGCCCAGGCGATCGAAGCGGCTTGTTGGATCGCGATCTCCCGGGCCGACCGGGTGATTCTGGCCGGCGATTATTGCCAGCTACCGCCGACGATCAAATGTATAGAGGCTGCCCGGGGAGGGCTCGGCCGTACTTTGCTGGAGAAGGTGGTGCTGCACAAACCGGAGACCGTGTCTTTGTTGAAAATCTAATACCGGATGCATGAAGATATTATGCGCTTCCCTTCCCGCTGGTTTTATCATGATGAGTTGGAAGCGGCACCGGAAGTGAAATACCGGGGTATCCTTGATTTCGATACGCCTGTCAGCTGGATCGATACTTCCGAACTGGATTTACAGGAAAAAGCAGTGGCAGAAGGAACCGGACGTCTGAATACCGGAGAAGCCGAATTGTTAGTCCGGGAACTGAAAAATTATATGGAACGGATCGGAATCCGGCGTATTTTGGAGGAGCATATCGATTTCGGGGTGATATCACCTTATCGGGCACAAGTCCACTATTTAAGGCATCTGTTGAAAAAAGAGCCGTTCTTTCGTCCTTGCCGTCGCCTGATCACCGTGCATACGGTTGATGGTTTTCAAGGGCAAGAGCGGGATGTGATTATGATCAGTCTGGTCAGGGCCAACGAAAAAGGGCAGATCGGTTTCTTGCGGGATCTGCGGCGTATGAATGTAGCCATTACCCGGGCCCGGATGAAATTACTGATTTTGGGCGAAGCGGTGACGTTGACCAGACATCCTTTTTACCGCGAGTTGTATGAATATATCGGTGGGCTCCGGTGAGATCAGAATAATTCTTGCCGGATATGTTCGATATCTGCTTCGTCGATGGTGTCGATGATGTTATCGAATATCATGTGAAAGCCGAAAATACCTTCAACCATTTCATCGATGGCATGTTGTTTGGGAACATGCTGAAAAACCATTCGGTACATGGCTGCTACGGCTCCTGTCCGGTCGCTGCCATGCCAGCAATGAAAGAGTAGGGGACCTTTCCGGTCGCGGATGATCTGCATGGCAGTGACCAGATCGTCCAGCCTGAGCAATGTGGCCCGGGTGGGGAGGTGATGCAGGATCAGCGAGGTGCCCTGTGCTTCTTTGGTGTCGGTGTGGTAGCAACGGAGATTCAGTATTTCCCGCATACCGAATTTTTCCAATTCCCGGAAGCAAGCTGCGGACGGCTGGTCCGAACGATATACTCCGTCTCCGATCCGGTAGAAGTTTTTCAACCGGCATTTATTACCCAGGGTGATTTTCTCTGTCTTCAGGTCCGGTAGGTGAATGGTGTATGGATACATGGTTGGTTTGGATTTCATTTGTTTTTTTATTGATCAGAATAAATCCGGTCACGATCAGGGCCAAAGCAATCGGATCGTGCCACGAAAATTTCTGTAGTCCCATCAGGATGGAAACAGCAGCACCGGTGACCGGCAGGACGTATTTATAAGCACTTTCTACGAAGGGGGTGATGTAGTTTAGGGCGTAAACACTCAAAAAATAGCCGATCACGGTGGCAACGAAAAGTATATAACAAATTTCGAGCCAGATGTGAAGGGGTGCCTGGGCGGAAAATAAAGGTGATCTGACCAGATCTGACAGCCCGAAAGGTAAGCTGATGATCATCGAAGATAAGCTCATCCATTTCATGACGGTGACCGAATCGAATTTTTGGGTATAAGGTTTGATCAGGATCAGAAAGAAGGAGTAAGAAACCGAAGAGCAGAAAACCAGGACATCGCCTCCGAACGAGTCTTTCACCAGGCTTCCGGTGTGGGGCATAATGGAGGCATAAAGGGCGCCTGCAATACCGAGTAGAATACCGAAGGCTTTGTATTTGGTAAATACGGTATGCAGAAAAATAACCGCCAGGGCAATGACGATGATCGGTTGGGTGGTGCGGATGACAAAAGCATCGATAGGCCCGGTCAGTGAAAGTCCATTGATATAAAACAATAAGTTACCTCCTAAGCCGAGTATACCGCCCAGTATCATCATCCCGATTTCTTTTTTTTGGGGGTGCGGACGATCGGAAGAAGTCGGGAAATAAAGGCCGATTAGCCAGAAAACCAGGGTGCTGGCAGAGCAACGGAGTAACACCAACCCGTTGGGACCGATCCATTCGGGAATGATGACTTTCATAAAATTGGTGTTGAAACTATAAATGAAAGTGGTGGCCAGAATCATCAGATGACCGATATAAGCTTTGGATTTGGGCATATGTTCTTTTTAAGTTACTCAGCGATTCGGTAACTTTTTAAACGTTGGAAACTTTACTTTGTTACAGAACGTTTAATAAGCAATATACGATTTTATAAATAATAAAAATAAAACATATGAAGACAGTGATTGATAGGGCGAATACACGGGGATATGCTGATTACGGCTGGCTGAATACCTGGCATACTTTTAGTTTTGCAGACTATTATAACCCACAGCGGATTCATTTCGGGGCTTTACGGGTGCTGAACGACGATACCGTTACCCCCGGAATGGGGTTCGATACCCATCCCCACAAAAATATGGAAGTGATCTCGATTCCTTTGAAAGGTTACCTGAGGCATGGAGATAGTCTGGAGCACAGTGAGGTGATTAGTCCCGGGGATATTCAGGTGATGAGTACAGGGAGCGGGATTTATCATAGTGAATTCAACGATAGTAAAACTGAAAATCTGGAGTTTTTACAGATTTGGGTTATTCCTCGTGTAAACAATACTAAGCCGGTCTATAAAAGCTATGATATCCGCCAGGTAGACATGAAAAATCGTTTTGGCTATATAGTGGCTCCTGATGGCACTGCTCCTGGCGGTATTTTACAGGATGCCTGGTTTGCATTGGGAAAGTTAGAGAAAGGTAAAAAGATCGGGTATCATCTGCACCAGAAGAATACAGGCGTTTATTGTTTTGTCATCGAAGGTGAAATCTGTATCGAAGGTACTGATTTGTCGCGACGTGATGGTATGGGTATCACGGAGACAGACCATTTTCAGGTGGAGGCACGGAGTGAGGCTTATGTGTTGTTGATAGAAGTGGCTATGATTTAGCGTTCATCGAAGACTAAAGTTTGTAAAAATGATTTTCTTGTAAAGAAAAAACTTTATTTTTGAATGAAGAAAATGGAAAACAGGAAAATCATACACATCGATATGGATGCATTTTATGCTTCTGTCGAGCAGCGTGATCATCCCGAATACCGGGGAAAACCTTTGGCCGTAGGACGCCCGGAGGAGCGGGGTGTGGTGGCTGCTGCCAGTTATGAAGCCCGTAAGTTCGGTATTCGTTCGGCAATGTCTTCTATGCAAGCTCTTAAATTGTGTCCTGATTTAATTTTTGTACGGGGACGTATGGAACATTATAAAGCCGTGTCGGAAGAGATCCATCGGATCTTTCATGAATACACGGACCTGATAGAACCTTTAGCTTTGGACGAAGCTTTTTTGGATGTCACCGAAAATAAAAAGAATATTCCTTTAGCCGTAGACATTGCCCGGGCTATTAAAAAAGAGATTCGCGAGAAATTGGGGTTGGTGGCTTCGGCCGGAGTCTCTTATAATAAATTCCTGGCGAAGATTGCTTCGGATTATCGCAAACCGGACGGTCTTTTTGTTATCCATCCCCGTAAAGCAGCTGCTTTTATCGCTCGTTTGCCTATTGAAGTATTTTGGGGGATCGGTAAAGTGACTGCCCATAAAATGCATGCACTGGGGATACATAACGGAGCACAACTCCGCAATTGTTCGTTGGAATTTCTTAACCGGAATTTTGGGAAGGCCGGCCAGTTGTATTACGATTTCTCGCATGGGGTAGATCTTCGTCCTGTGGAGGTGGTCCGGATACGTAAATCGGTTGGGTGTGAGAATACTTTTGAAAAAGATCTGACAACCCATACTGCACTGATTATTGAGCTGTGGCATGTGGCCGATGAATTGATCCGGCGTTTAAGGAAAGCCGGATTCAAAGGACATACGTTGACGCTGAAAATCAAATTCCACGATTTTACACAGAAGACCCGTAGCATCAGTGTAGGACACGAATTGTATACGATGAAAGAAATTCTGCCTTTAGCCAAGCAGTTGTTAGCCGGTTTGCAGCTGACTCATTACCGTATCCGGTTGATGGGACTTACCGTATCTAATCCGGTTTCTTCTCCCGACGATCCGGAACAAGGGATTCCGACCCAGTTGGAAATTAATTTTTAACCGGTAGCAGTAAGGTAACCGATTTACGCATTTTCAATGCGGATGGGAGAATCGTCCGGCCGGTCTGGGACCGGAGTCTTGTGGATCTGCATCGGAAATGCGTTGGTCAGAAGGGGAAAAGGCCGCTTACACTTTGTAGCTATAAGTCAGTCCTTTGTTGGGAGCAGCATATAAGTTAGTGATTTCAAAATTGATATCGCCTCCCTGGATATTGTTTTCTAAACGGATTTCGATACGATGGCGGCACTGAGGTTGGATGGTATATTCCCTGAAATAAACGAGACCGGGATTATGCCGGGTCTTTTTGAGATGGAAGGTCAGATCGGAATTGTTTTTCAGGGTAATAACGATGCTTTTTTCATTTCGTTTTATATCCTCGATATCGATCGATTTTTCGAATAACTCTTTCAGCCATTGTTCTTCGGCGATAACTTTCTCATCCATATATACTGCAGTCCTGCGATGTAATAAAGCTTCACGGATTCCTTCAGCCGAACGTTCCCGGACAAATACGAAGGTCATCGTACGGTGTTGGCCCCGTGCAAAATCGATATCTGTCTGGATGGGTTGATGGATATCCGATGTGCCGATCATGGTCAGTTTCTTTTCCATACACCAGCGTTGTGCTTCCGGGGAGTATTTTTTTCCATTAGCGACTTCTATACCCTGCATATATCCTTCTTCATACAGACGGGTATGTTCATTCCACCAGAGGGTCGTATCGGGTTGTTGACGGTCCCAACCCGGATGATTCCAGAAAATGAATGCATTTTGCCGGCGTGCTGCTTTGAACGAGTCCATATATTCCTTTTGTTCCAGGGCGTCGCAGTCGCTTAGAAAAATGGCATTGAAATGTCCGGGAGCCATCGGGCGGGTAATTTCGCTTCCTCTGATTAAAATTACCTGGTTATTCCGGGCTGTTTTCTCTGCAATTTCATAGGATCGGTTGTGCGAAGCAATAATATCCTGGCGATGGGGACGGTACTCCAGGTGTTCGGTTAGGGCGATCGCATCCAACCCCTCCCGGTAAGCTTCGTCGACACGTACCGTCGGCCAGACCAAACCATCGGAAAATACTGTATGTATATGGAAATCACATTTCAATGTCCGGTATCCTTCCGGATCGGGAACACGAATTTCATTTCTGACTTGAGCTTTACCCCAAAAAGCAAAACAGAGAATTAACACACCGATAATACTACTTTTTTTCATAATAGAGTTATTTAATCATTTATCCGGTTTCAAAAGTAAATCCTGGAAATGACAGAGTGGTTGCCAAAAAGTGAAGAAAATAATAAGTAAGGCAGTTATATACATATTTACACTTATAAGCGTACAGTTAGGATAAACATGTATATAAACACCATAAGTAAATATTAGCTTGGTGGTCAATGATATGGGAGAATAAGTAGAGTTTTCACAGATTATTCATTGTATTTTTGTGTTTAAAATTTTGCAGCGAATAGAAAATGTCCTATATTTGTACCCGCAAAACAAAAGAGAGTTCTTTAAAACAAGGGCAGTTACCAGAGTGGCCAAATGGGGCTGACTGTAACTCAGCTGGCGTAGCCTTCGGTGGTTCGAATCCATCACTGCCCACAAATTTTAAATTACAGCTATTAGAAATAGTTATTAGTTTAAAATTTGTTTATGCCTCCCCATTACGGATCGAAAAAGCATAGTGAGTCCGGCTAGTGTGTGAGGAACAATACATTTTGCGGAAATAGCTCAGTCGATAGAGCACTAGCCTTCCAAGCTGGGGGTCGCGGGTTTGAGTCCCGTTTTCCGCTCTCTGAATGAGGTAGTTACGAAAGTAGCTACCTTTTTTCTTTTTGTGGTTTTTCGTGGTTTTTGATGGTCGAGTTAAACCGAGAGTTAAACCGGAATTTAGCCATGAACGCCTCTATTTCAGTGGTTTGTTACAAATCAAAAACACTTTCAAACGGTGAGCACCCATTAATGCTCCGAATATCCAAAGACGGCAAAAAGAAGTACATTAGTATCGGTTTATCCATTCATCCCCAACTTTGGGACTTTACCAAGAATGAACCTAAACCGAAATGTCCCAATAAAGACCTGATAAATAAAATCATTCTTGACAAGAAAGCCGAATACCAAAAAGAAATACTTGAACTTAATGCGGAGCAAAAGGACTATACGGCATCGTCATTGGTTGAAAATAAAAAAGCGAAGTATGAACCTAAAACCGTTATTGATTTCTATAAAGAACTGATCCAAAACTTCAAAGATGCAGGAAAAACAGGAAATAAATCTATTTATACTAACTCATTAAACTCACTCAAAGCCTTTACGCACAATAAACTAAACATCTTATTCAGTGATATTGATGTTGATTGGCTGAAACGATATGAAAAATGGCAACGAAGTAACAAGAACAAAGAGACTACTATCAGTTTACAGTTCCGAACCTTGCGAAGTGCATATAATAAAGCAATAGAAGCCAAAGCAACATCCGCCAAATCTTATCCATTTAAAGACTTTAACATCAACAGATTCAATACGAAGACAAGGAAACGTTCCCTAGCTAAAGAAGAAATCATGAGAATAATCACAACGGAAACAGTCAACGCAACCTATATACGTCAGCTAGCCCGTGACATTTTCAAGTTTTCCTATTTATGTGCAGGCATCCCATTTGTAGATATTGCCAATCTGACAATGGAGAATATCAACCGACAAAATCTTTCCTATGTTCGACAGAAAACCCATGGTGAAGTGAAAGGAATAATCGGAAAAGAAGCAAAGGAAATCATTGATAAATATGCCTACCACCGGAAAAAAGCAGCTTATTTATTCCCGATCTTTGATGCAAGGGTTCATAAAACACCCCAACAAAAAGCCAACCGGATTCATAAGGTCTGTGCGCAAATTAATCGGGAGTTAAAAGAATTGGCACAGGAATTGGAGATCAGCGACAATCTGACAACCTATGTTGCGCGCCATTCTTTTGCCACGATATTAAAACGTTCTGGTGTCGATATTGCTTTAATCAGTGAATTAATGGGGCACTCCGATTTGACTACCACACAAATCTATCTTGATAGTTTTGACGAGGAACAAATCAATACTGCCATGCAGCATCTTGTTTAAATTTAGCCCTGAGTCTTTTTAGATTCGGGGCATTTTTTTTATTTTTGGGAAAACAAAACTCCATGGCAGCGGAAGAAGAATATCAACGAACTGGTTTTGAAGGAAAAGACCTGAAAGCTATAGATACCCTTTTACACACCTATTTCGATGCTTCGGGATGGGAGTTCTGTGAACTGATACAAGCGAATAGGAATTATTACATCAAACAAGGAGCATCTCCCCATCCCGATCAATATGAATTTTTCAAGGATAAAGATATAATAATCGACTATCCCATAGATTTATACACTAAATTGGAAGACTTTACCCGGAACGATGAATACCTGATTACCGATGACCGACAGGATACCATTATCTGGTTATTACCTGATTTCTACAGCTACAATTTTGCCAGCAGTAAGTTATTCGAGGCAACCAATGATTATGGATTCTGGTATTTCTCGGAGTCCATCCGGCCTGATATGCTCCGGTTATTCAAATCCATGCACGAATTATTTACAGCCCAAAAACCTTTCGATCAGTTGGGTGTTTCCTCCAAGCCTATAAAAATCGTATATGGTAATAAAGAAATAGCTCTGGATAATGAAGATAACTGGTTCTTTCAACACCTGAAAGAATACCTCGATACCTATTTAAAAGAGAAAACCATTGAAGAGGTACATACAGAACTATCCCTATATAAAGCCAGGGTGGGAGCAAAATCCGATCATACCATCAACCGGATCATCACCCAGCTTTACCACTTCTTACAGGAAGAGACGCCTTACCATGATCCTCAGGGTAAGAAAACGGATAAAATCTGTACGTTCATCGCGCGCTTTCTTTCGTTAATGGGCTATATCACGATCCTCCCCGATGAAGAGGAATTTAATATCAGGCAGAAAGAGCGGAAGAAATCAAAGATCCTGAGAGACTGGATCGCTACCATCCGCACAAAAATATCCGATAATCTGAAGTGGGAAGAAACTAACGGAAAATTTAAAAGTGTCACCAACGAAATTCTTAGCCATAAGTCTTATAAGGAATATAATTCTGAAGGAGTGACTCTGGATACCCCGCTCAGTGAATTATTCCCCAAATATTGGTAAATAAAAATTTCTTCTCTGTTTTATATCTAACCTATTGATTCTTATTACATAGGAAATACCCCTTCAACTCCCGGAATTTCCTATTTTTAATCCTTTATTTCCTACCTTACTTTTGCATCGTAATCAAATGCAACTCCGGAGTTCTGATGGTTACATAGTTCATTGATCAATGACAAACCGATGACGAAGGCAGCTACAAATTGAGTCTTACAAGGTAGGACACTCCAAGAAAATAAATGGGAGAAAACAATTTGAGAGGCCGTAAGTTATCACCCCCGGAAGGAAAACTTGGCCAGTTGGAGCGGAAGGGGTTATTATTAATGTTTTAAAATAATAAGATATGAAAAAAAATTATTTTATTAACGTAAAAGATTTTCAAATAAATATGAGTACTGAAAACGCATTAGCAACCTCTGGTTCAGAACTGGAACCCCTGCAAAATCAGTATTTGGCAACGAAAATAGCACTTGAAAACAATCAAGAGCCGAAGAAACAGCAGAAGCTTACCCAAGCCTGTAATAAAGCCAGAAAAGCATTGGAAAAATATTATTACGAGCAAAGCCTTCCAACGCTTCCACTCCAAATCCATGAAATGACAGAAGACGAAGATACCCTTCTTATCCAGAAGATTAAACAAGAAATAATCATCGCCTTCCCCGTCAATGGTCTGAAAACCAAGTCAGCCGAGATCCGGTCAGCCTGTTCCCTGCTGGAAAGTGAATACTTCGAGCCTGATGAACTGAAAATAATCACTCCTGCAGGGATATTCTTCGATGCTGGCATAGAATTGAAAGACCTGAACGGAAATACCATCCCCGAAGGTACTGAAAATGTTTATTGTCTGGCCGGAGATACGAAACTCCATGCCCTTGTTAAAGCTGCCTATACACTTAATATCAGAGCACAAACCGGAGAAGGGGAAACGGTCATACTCCGAAATGTCCGAATCAGGGAATTCGATAACATACGGGAATATGGCAGATATATCAGAATGAACAATTCACTCGCCAGGCATTTACGCCTGCAGGAAAAAACAGAAATCGCTGAAATGGCAGAACCCGGTGAATTTATCCGGGCTGTAAATAAAGCCATCAGGGAATATCATCTCCCGGGGAATATAGCCATGAGAATATTTAATAACAATCAGGCAATTACCCCAAAAAACATGCGGCACATCATGCAAGGCAGCTTTGAATCCTCCGGGCAATATATAAAACAGGGAGAAGAGTCCATCAATATGATAAAAGAGAAATTCGGGGAAGATTGTTATAAGCAGTATCCTTTTAAGGCAGTTCTTAAATTATCCGAATCACTTTCTTTTGAATCTTTAGTCCCTGTCGGCTTGGAAAAAGCAATGGTTTTATTACAGTCTCTTACACCGGATGATATCGCTGAGATTCAAAGACAGACAACAACAAAAGCTGAAATCCTGTTCAGTATTTTAAACCAGAAACAAACAAACCAGCCTGGGTAAATGGTTTAACCGGGAAAGCCTGTGTGACAGGCAGGCTTTTCCAACAAATTCTTTTCCGGAGTGAGTGTTATTTATTCTGAATACCCCTGTGTTTCCCCATGAGTGATCACTAACTGGGGGGTGACTTTCAGGATTTAAATATTAAACATATATAACTTCACAACCATTGGAAGATAATTACCCCGTTGCTTTATTTACCGGATTATTCCCGGAAAACCGTTCCTGTTTCCTCTATAATCCGGTAAAAACACCCATTAACACAATAAAATATTATGAAAATAAATTTCTCAAATCACTTGGATGTGACCTGAATTGTAATTAACTTTGTGTCATTAAAACAGAGGTGGATTAACCCCTTCCGGTACGCATACTAAAATCATAATTCCAGATATATACATTTGACACAAACAAAATAGAATCTCATTGTTTTATCCGATGGGATTTTATTTTGCCGGTCAGGGTACATTTCATATGATTCTTAATTGCGACACTCACCTCTTATAAATTTCAGAGATAATGAAAGACGGGAAGTGTTTTTCTTTCCTGTAACCTTTACCAGATCATTTCTTTTCAGAATCCCCCAGATACAATATAATCAATAAAGCTTATCAGATCATTCGGGGAAGATATCGGTTTATATACACTTCCTGAGCCATTCTGCTCCCTGAAAACCTGGCGCACTTCATGGTAATTATATATATAAAAAATACCCCGAAGTGCAACAGTGAATATTGACCCAGGAAGTGTGTTTTATTTTATTTTTAATATGAATATCACTAGTGTCCACTAAAAAAGTGGACGATTAAAAATTAAATAAACTTGGTTCACT
>ENA-OVGM01000565-OVGM01000565.1-human-gut-metagenome-genome-assembly--contig:-NODE-565-length-38323-cov-5.412851_pt1 | contig 38323 bp, 31 predicted proteins | sample MGYA00237773_ERZ505425 | MGnify/ENA primary metagenome ERZ505425 (study PRJEB26158, sample SAMN06016407) | human gut metagenome | biome: human gut; feature: ankylosing spondylitis patient; material... | reverse complement strand
TGGAGAATGCGGGTATAGAGGCTTTTGTCAAGTACAATTATTTCCACAAAGAGCAGAAGCGTGCCTGGAAGAAGGATGCTTTTGCCATACAGAACCTTTACTACAATCGGGAACAGGATTACTACGTATGCCCGATGGGACAACATATGGAATATACAGGTCAAAGGAAAAGTAAGTCCGATTTGGGATATGTATCCGTACTGAAACGTTATCAGGCACAGAACTGTGAGGGTTGCCCGCTGAGATCTCAATGTCATAAATCAAAGACCAACCGGATCATAGAAGTCAACTATAAACTTAACAGGTATAAACAAAAAGCGCGCGAAAAACTCATGAGCGAAGAAGGTATTTATCATCGGGGCAGACGATGTATAGAACCGGAAGCTGTCTTCGCACAGATAAAGCATAACTCGGCATGGAACCGATTTAGATTAAGAGGGCTGGAGAAGGTAAAAACAGAGTTTACCCTGGTTGCTATTGCACATAATCTAAGGAAACTGGCTAAAAAAAACAGCTTTCTTTTATTTCTTACTTATTTCTGGAGGATTACTTTTCCAAAAGAGATAATAGAGAAGACCAAAGATGTTTTAAAAATAAAAATGGATAATAAACGGGCAGCATAACAAAAAAAGAAGGCATCCTTTTCAGACACCTTCTTCTTTTATCGCCTATCAGACGGTTATTTCGTTTAACAATACTACTTTATATTCACCTCTATGGCTGCCGGATATATTCTTGCCGGATCATAAAAAGTGGCACAACTATTTACCATATGTTCGAGTCCAGGCTTTACTTTCCCCTGAAATGCTTTTTTACCATTGACAATCAGGGTGATTTTCTTATTCAGATCGACCAGCTCCGGACACAAATAAATCACGACCTTTCCCTTGGTTGCCGGCCGATAATCTTTTTCGAATTTCAGCTCTATTCCCCAATTAGGGTCGGTCTCGACCGTTTTATAAGTAACCAGATCGACTTTCAATGAGATTTCGTTTTCTTTTATCGCCAATTCATAATAAGTCCGGGAAGAATAGTCATCATTCGAACGTTCTTTAACGGCCAGATTATAAAATCCCTTCCGGTATACCCCGTCCATCTCAAAATTTTCCCAATTTACATTCTTAGGATAAGGGTTGCGGGTATATTGTTTCAACCAGGGAGTCGTAAGCGTATAATCGATAGCATGTCCTCTCCCTGGAATCAGTTCTATCCGATGGATATAATCTTCCGGATATAATTTCTTTAATCTTTCAAATTCATTTTTGGTATATGTTGTCAGTTTATTCCGGTAGAAACCGGCATCTGCGGCTCCGGTCAGGAAAGAAAAGGCAATATTCCGGCAGTTTTCGACAGGAGCATTCTTCAAAGGTTCTCCCCCGGCCATAGGTCCTGCTCCGGCCAGATAATCGGCATAATAAGAGGCGAGACGCTGGCTACCGTATCCCCCTTCGGATATACCGAAAAAATAGACTTTATCGGGGTTGATATTTCCGGAAACAAAAGCCAGGCGTAACAACTTTTCCCAGGCAAACTGTTTTGATTTTTGCCACCAGCGGTAATAATTACCCATATTGGGAATCTGGGGTATAAAATAGGCCGAAGGAACATCGTCGAATTTTTGGCAAAGTAAGATCCCGGTTGCCCACTCCTGGCCCTTATCACCGGAACCATGCATATAGAGGTAAAGCGGGTATCCCCCTTCAGGCTCGGCCTCTCCCTTACATCCCCAATAATAGGGCATAACAGCATGCGGTTCGAGCTCTGCCGGCAAATCCCAATTACCGGAGTTTTCCTGCTCCAATTTACCGAGTCCGATCAATTTTTGCTCGTCAAACCGATTGTTCGCTTCTACCCACGCTTCCCAAACCAACTGGCGCTGACGGGCAATATCGGCCAAAGATACCGGCTTATTGTCTTGATATAAGGTTTCATCGCCCGACAGGTAATTTAAAAAGAACCGAACCATTTTCTCTTTCAACGCTTTATTTTCGCCGGCAACAACTCCGTTTTCATTTCCGGAACCGACGGCCAGAGCCGGACAAGCATACGATAATATCGGAAGTACTAAAAGGCAAAAAATTTTTAAATAGTGGGCAGTAGTTTTCATTTTATTCAGATCAAAAAATTTATAAATAGAAAAGAAGCATCACAAACGACACCTCTTTCCGAAATCTAACCACTCCTGAAAGAGTGTGAAGACAAAATTTATTGAATGACATTCAATTTTTTACCGATTTTGATAAAGGCTGCGATTGCACGATCGAGTTGTTCACGGGTATGGGCAGCCGACAACTGGATACGGATACGTGCCTGTCCTTTCGGAACGACCGGATAATAGAAACCGGTAACGTAAATATGTTCTTTCTGCAGCTCGGCAGCAAACTGCTGTGACAATACGGCATCATAAAGCATCAGTGCAGCGATAGCCGATTCAGAAGGTTTGATATCGAATCCGGCCTCTTTCAGTTTACCCCGGAAATATTCGGCATTGCTCATCACACGGTCACGCAATTCGGTACTTTCCGTCAACATATCGAATACAGCGATAGAAGCCCCGCAAATAGCCGGAGACAAAGAGTTGGAGAACAGGTAAGGTCTGGACCGCTGACGTAACATTTCAATCACTTCTTTTTTACCTGTCGTATAGCCTCCCATAGCTCCTCCCAGTGCTTTTCCCAGCGTACCGGTGAAAATGTCGATACGATCCATCACGCCGTTGTATTCGGCAGAACCACGACCTGTTTTACCGATAAAGCCGGCAGCATGGCTATCGTCTACCATGACGAGGGCATTGTATTTTTCTGCCAGATCACAGATTTCTTTCAATCGGGCAATATCGCCGTCCATAGAGAATACTCCGTCGGTAACGATAATCCGGAAACGCTGAGCCTGAGAAATTTTGAGCTGTTCTTCCAGATCTTCCATATTAGCATGTTTATATCTGTAACGAACCGCTTTACATAAACGAACACCGTCGATGATAGAAGCATGATTCAACTCATCGGAAATGATAGCGTCTTCCTGACCGAACAAAGGTTCGAAAACACCTCCGTTGGCATCGAAACAAGCAGCATATAAAATAGTATCTTCAGTCCCGAAGAATTTAGAGATTTTAGCTTCCAGCTCTTTGTGAATATCCTGGGTACCGCAAATGAAACGCACAGACGACATGCCGTATCCCCGGGCATCCAATGCTTTCTTGGCTCCTTCGATTACTCGCGGATGGGAAGAAAGACCCAAATAGTTGTTCGCACAAAAGTTCAATACGGTTTCGCCCGTAGTCAGTTTGATTTCTGCATCCTGAGGTGTTGCGATCAGGCGCTCGGTTTTATATAAACCGGCATCTTTTATAGACTGAATTTCAGCCTTTAAGAAATCTTGAAATTTTCCGTACATAGCAGTAAAGATTATTTATATAATTTCTTCAAACTTAGAAAATATTTCAGGAAATCCCATAAAAATATCACTTAAAGATTTTTTAAAGTTACAATCCGAACCCAAATCCCCCGATTTTCTAAGAATTCGTTAGTTTCGAAAGATGCCGGTAAATATTATTTCTTACTGAGTTTTTTCAATATCGGCTCGATGATCTCTTTTTGTGAAGGACGGGGAGCATCGGCCGAAATGATATTGAAGTGTTCGTCGATCAACAAGAAACGCGGAATGCCCGTAATATCCCAACCGGATTTAGTGCGGGAATCCTGACAGTTCAGTTCGTTGACAGCGCCATGACTACCCCGCCCGATAAAGTTTTTCCAGGCTTTCTCACTTTCATCCACCGAGATTCCGATAAACTGTACATTCGGGTATTTACTGCTCAATTCATTGAAATAGGGCATTTCTCCCATACAAGGGTCACACCAGGTCGCCCAAAAATCGACATACATCGGTTTACCTTTATAATCACTCAGTTTTCCTTTCTTACCCTCGGAAGTCACAAGATCGAGATCGATAGCCGGACGTCCTTCCATCAACTTCGCCCGGCGCTCCAAACGCCCCAGATAAGCTTCGCTGAAATCTTTATATTTCAGTTTACCGGCAAAATCTTTCAATTCCCGGTATTTTTCCGGCGTCAGTTCCCCTTCCAGTTCTTCTCCTTTTTCCAGTACTTCGACCAGTTCTGCCAAGCGGGCGGACTTCGGATAATCGAAAACTTTCAAGTTATAGCAACTGACCAGGACATCTCTCACAACGGCCACATCCAGATAATCGTCCGAACCGGCAATTTCCTGCAGAATCGGGTTCATATCCCCTTGTATAGAAGTGTAAAATTTCCCAAGTACCTGTTTGAATTCTTCCTCCGACTTACAATCGCTCAACATCGCGTCCGAATAACCGGCAAAAGACATATAGCTATTCGCCACATCAGCTTTAATCCGTTCTTTTTCGAGCAGCTTAAATTCTTTACTGACATTTTTCAACTCCTCCAACTCTTTCATACGCAGGGCAGCTAAACTATCCACCGTTTTTTTAGTCGCTTCAAAAGTCGGTCTCAGATTTCTTCCGGCCGAAAGAAAGGACCCTGCTTTCGGAAACAACCGTCCTTTCAGATAGGTATTGGCTTCCATACCTTTCCCCTCGAATGTACTTTGCGGCTGGGAAGTACCCAAATATACTTTCAGTTCATCTCCGGGAGTCAGATACAAGGTATTTCGTCCGATACGGAAATAAGCAGGTTTGCTCAAAGGCAACACCAAATCGAAATTTCCATCTGCGTCCACGGATATTTTTATCACTCCGGCATCCGAAATCTCACCGGCAGCTCCATCCGGAGCCATATTCACTTCTGCCGCTTTAAATTCTTTCAACGAACCATACAAATGCACCGTGTTATTTTTTCCCCCATACACGAGCAGCCCCCACATACAGAGACAAACGATCAAAATACTTTTCATTATTTTCAATTTTATCCTTATTCCTGAAACAATTTCGCTAATTTTTCATTCAACCATCCTCCACGGGCATTGGTGCTGACTACCCGGCCTTCGGCATCGACCAAAACACAGGAAGGCACACCATTGGTTCCGAAAAGTTTCATACATTCCTTGTCATAACTCTTCCCGTTCGCCCCGCAAACCTGTGTCCAAGCCATTCCTTCTTCCTTTACCGCCTTCAGCCAGGCATCCGTGTCGTCGTCTATCGAAATACTGACCATATCGAATCCCTTTCCATGGTAACGATCATAGGTCTCTTTCAAATGGGGGATATCTGCCCGGCAAGGGCCACACCAGGATGCCCATAATTCCACCAAAGTATAATGACCTTTGCGTAATATCCCGGACAATTTCACCTTTTTCAAACCGGTGGTCAATACCTCGAAATCAGGCAATACATCTCCAACGTATAAAGGCTGGCCCAGGACAGCCTTCTCCAGCTTCTGTCCTTCCGGGGTTTTCCGAAACTCTTCCGGGAAAAGTCCGGCAACCTCCCGGGCAACCCGTCTTTCATGTGTCCGTACATTCAACCCTTTAGCCACATATACGGCTACCGGAGAGGAAATATGCCGACGAATAAAACCGACCCCGGTATAAAAGATGCTGTCGCGTACGGCATCCATTTCCCGGACACAGCGAAATACGTCTTCTTCCGTTCCTTTTTTATAATAATACACATGCCGGTAAGCATCGAACAAACTATCATTCTGCAAAACAAACGGAGTCACCCGTCGCTTATAAGCCATATACAGATCATGAGATTCCGACCCTTTCACCTGTAAACCGGCAGGAAGTTCTTTTTGCAGCTTCGAAGGCATTTCAGCAAAAGGTAGAGTGACCTGAATAGCAGCATTCTCAACATAAACCGGAATATTCAGAATTTTATCCCACCCAAAAACCCGTTGTGAGGGATCTTTAAAATAAGTAATACAACGCAATTCCGGACTGTCAACTTTCCCTTTGAACTCAAACCGTCCGTTTTTCAACCGGGTACTATCGTAATAATGAGTTTGTCCGGTATTTGTCAGAAATACCCAATGATCATCCGGAGCTCCCTCTAATTCACCCTTCAGTACAAAGCCTTCCGGCTTGCCGGTACAAGCTCCTAACATCAATAAACCAGCTAGTATAATAAATACCTTCATACGCTCTATTTTTAAATAAATACAAAATCAGTAATCTCCCCAAAATCAGTATACACTTGCTTGGCCGGATAATGTTCACTATCCCCACCGACACTTCCGGTAGACGACAAATTCAGAATGACAAAATTTCCTTTGCCGTTTCCCATATCGAAACCGATACCCAAACTATATTGCACATCAAATTCATAAGCATCGAAAGCATTACTGCTCGAAAGATAGCGCTTAGCAAATTTCATTTTCACCGCCTTACCTCCGGTATGGGTATAAATAGCTGTCGCCTTTCCTCCTGCCTGCTTAAAATCCAAACGATAAACCGTATTGCCGGAAGCGTAAAAAAGGAGCCCACTGTACGGAGGAGTAGAAGCAAACACTGCACTCTCGTCCAAACCTTGGGGAATATTTATGGTATAATAGCCATTAAACGAAGCATTGTCCGAATAATTAAATCCTCTCGGATTGAACTCATAGACGAAACATCTGGTATCGTTTTTCGCCAAAGCATAGGCATACACACTGGTCCAGGCAGAAGCATACTGATAACCGGTTCCCAAATACAAGACTTTCTGGTCTTCAGGCAGTTTATTGGGATTTACAGCCGACACATTTCCATCCCGGATCGGTATAGCCTTGATCAGATCCGTATTTTCCTCGCTTTCACTAAAATACAAGGGATCGTATTTCTTTACACCCAACCCGTCACTCGTATTATAATAGAAAGCGAAACGATGTCCTGCTTCATCGTACAACAGCGCATTATTACTGATTTTAGAAGCAAACGTGATATTTACCTCTCCTTCCAGATCAGCAGCCGGCTCATAAATTTTCCCGGCACGGGGCGACTGATAAAGCATGCCGCCGGACAACAACAAAGCACTGGCAGCGCCATCACCATCTGCCAAAGTGATATGCTGAAAATCAAAACTATTCTGAGCTAACGGAGCTACCATCCGCTTCAGGCTGTCTTTCTTTTCAAAATGTTTCCACTGGCAATACACGCCTGATTCTACCGGATCGTCCGTAATGACGGTAAACATATTCCAGCCCGATCCTGTACCATAATACTTGCAGGAAGTCGTATACGACATCAAAGCCTGCGGTTTTCCGGTAAATCTTTTTCCGGTTTCTTTATAATAAGCATCTTCCTGTACGACGATGTCTCCCCCGATATATTCGACAGAACCTAATTCAGTCTGTCCGTTTTTACGGTGTAATATCATCCACGAACCGACATAAGGTTTGATCAATTCGATGGTCGTATTGACCGGATATTCTATATCCGTTATTCTATCGTATACATTCAAACGAAAATAATGGGCATAGGCCAGATTTTTAGCCTCAGGATCGATATGAAAACTTAAATTCTTTTCCAATCCAACCGTATCGAACTTGCCATGTCCGTAAAAATTATGATTGGTTGTCGAATGCAGCCACATATATTCCAGATTATCCTCATTTTCTTGTAAGGACTGAGACAATTGCGGTATAATTGTAACCGTCGTATCTTTATCCAGACGCACCGAATATACTTTATTCAAAGAGACATCCAGTGTATTTACCTCCTGATAAGTATAATTTCCCTTATCATCGTAGCACGAAGCCACGAGTAATCCTAATATAAAATAGATCAATCTTTTCATACTGTTCAAATTTTAAAGTAATTCCGAAATATCCGGGATCTCGATCCATTCTCCGGTGTTCTCATCAATCAAAGGCCGGTTGGCCGGATCCGCCTTATAAGCTTCTAAATCCGTATAAAATCCGTTCGACAAGAGTATATCGTAAAACTGATTGGTCATCATCCATTCATTCAGGGAAGTCCCTCCGTATTTTGTAATCAGATACCGGGCTTTCGTCTCACTATAATCGCCGAAATACATGGCATAGTAACCGTCCCATTCTTCCTCATAGGATCCCCATAAACCGAGATTTACCGTATCTTCGGCTTTTAATCTGAAAAATTGTCTTTCTAAAGTACCCGCTTCAAAATCAGATTGGGCATAATCGAAAGTCAGATTAGCCGAATATGTAGCATTACGTGTTGCCGGACGTTTTAAAAGTATTTTAAACACAGCCTGTCCGGTATCGGCAGGTACATAATAGGCTTCCGGAAATAAAACTTCCAATGCATTTTTATCAGGAGCATCGGTTTTAAATACCACTCTCCGGGGATAATCCACCATAGCACCACTGATTTTCACCCCGATCAGTACGGTATCTACCCGCAATGAATCGCCCAACGGATTTATACCGAAATTCACCTCATAATGCAGATAAGTCGTATCGTCCTCCCAATAGGGCTTCTTATTCTGTCCCAGATAATAATCCCCCATAAAATTAATTTGCTGCCCGGTACCATATTGCACCATTTCATATTCCTGACAACTGTATATGGCCAAAGCCAGTATCAAAAAGATAGATATTTGTATTCTTTTCATAATTCTTCCGATTAATTGGTTTTACCAAACAAAGTTTCATCATCCGGCCAGGAGAACATATAGTTACTTTCGGTCATATTACTGAGCAGACTATGTAAAAAAGTAGTATACCCATTGCGTTTATAGAAATAGAACAACTGTCCTTCTCCATAAAATTCTTTCCGGTACTCTTTCTCGATCTCATTCAAACGGTTAGTTTCCGTACAAACCGTCGGGTCTATCCCGCGCATTTCCCTTACCTTATTTAAATATCCGGCAGCCTCTTCAGGAGTTGCAGCGCATTCTGCCAAAATGTAATACATCTCCGACAACCGGATCAATACGACCGTACCTTCTGTAGAAGCCCACAAATTCTCCTGTTTGTACTTTCTCATCGTAATCCCGTGAGTCCCGTAATCGAAACCTACCCCCTCCCGGATACGTAAGTCATTCGACCCGTCATTGGCCACATCGAAAAGTTCGTCCAAAAACTCTTCCTTACTGATATAATAGGTATTCCCATTAGTGATCGTAGCCACCTGCTGGTCGAAATCGTCCACATACACCGAAAATACAATTTCTTTCGAACGCAATACATCGGAAGCATCTCCGATCAGATCGAAATAACCACTCCCGATCACCTGATTGGCATAATTCTCCGCCTCCGTCTTATTTCCGGCATACAGATACACCCGGGCCAACAAAGCTTTCACCGCATACAGATTCATCCGTTTATGACGATATACCAAAAAACGGTCGCCTCCCATATCCTCTTCCTCATAGTCACTAACCGGAAACTCAAAATTCAGGGGATCGGTACCGATGAGTAAGGTTTCCGCTTTTTTCAGATCGGAAATAATACTGTCCATGACCACATTCGACGGTTGCAACTCCTTGATTTCTTTACTGAATTCAGTCCGGTAGGTAATGCGTTTAGAAGTGGGATTATCCTTATAAACGGGGCCGAACATCCGCAACAGGTCGAAATGCAGGAAAGCCCGTAAACCTAAAGCTTCTCCCTTTATAATCTCATAATAATGACCGGTCGTAAAAACCTGTTTATTCTCATCACAATAATAGAGCAGGTTGTTCACGTTAGCTATAATGTTATACATTTTTTCCCAGATCGTTTTAGTATAACTTTCCGTTTTGGTAGAAGGGAAAGTATACCACAATTCATTCTGATAAGTCAAGGCATCGCTCGCCTGATAACGCTGCCCCAGAATATCGATAAAACCATAACTCAGATTCCGGGCATATAAATCGGTAGAAGCCATTTTAATATATACCCCGGTCAAAGCTTCTTTGAATCCCAATTCACGGCTGAACACTTTTTCTTCCTCCACGGTCGTCTTCGGTTGTACATCGAGCCAATTGGAACAGGAAGATAAGAATACCATTCCCAAACAAATGCTTACTATATATTTTTTCATATCCATCATTTTTAAAAGATCACATTCAAAGACATAGAAACCGAACGGGAAAACGGATAATCGATACCACGTTCCATTTTTACCGTAGAAAAGCGGCAGATATCTTCCATATACAATCCCAAAGTTGCAGAACTGATACCGGCCCGTTTCATCCAATTGTACTTTTTCCCTTCCAGCCGATAGGATAAATTCACTGTAGAAAAATAAAATTCGTTGTCATCCATCACAAAACGTGAACTTTCTTTCGTATCGGTCTTATAAATATTACCGTCTATCGCTTTAAAAAACACCTGATCACCGGGGTTCTGCCAACGACTGTACAAAGCCCTCCGGTCGGCATTCAACCGCAGATTGGCATTTTCAACCTTATTGATCAAAGTCTTGTTGTAGGTCTGTCCTCCGAAATGATACTGCCCGGCCAGGGTCAGGCTGAATCCTTTATAGGTAAAAGTGGTCGAAACCGATCCCTGAAGTTTGGGTTCCGTATCCCCCACCGGAATCTGGTCGGCCGATGAATAGATATTCGTCAATCGTCCGTCACGGGTTAAAAACACTTCCCGGCCTGTCTGAGGATCGATCCCCATTGAGCGAACGGCCCAAATCGTCGTTTGTGAATAACCGTTTTCATAACGGGGCAAAGGGCTCTTTTCCCGCTTATCGGCGATATCCGTTTCGTAAGGATTTTCAACCTCATCGGCAATAGCCATTTGTTTTTCATTCATGACCTTCAGGGCATTGGAAATTTGTTCGATCCGCGATTTATTGTGCGAACCGGTGAAAATAATATTCCAATAAGCTTCTTTAGAAGGATTACTATAAGGCATCAAACGTAAAGTAACTTCATACCCTTTATTGGAAATCTTACCCAGATTTTCCTTCATGGTCAGAAAACCGACAGAAGGCGCCATACTATAATCCATCAGGGTATTTTTAGTGTATTTTTCATAATACTCGACTTTGGCACTCAAAATATTACGCAACATCGTAAAATCCAATGAAACATTATAATTTTCAGTCTCCTGCCACTTCAAATCGGGATTTCCCAATCCATAAATCTCCGTTCCCACGACATCCGAACTTTTATAGGTTTTCATCAGATTGGAATAAGTATACATCTGTAAAGACTGATAGGGAGTAAAACCTTGAGAACCGGTAATCCCGTATGTTCCCCGCAATATCAATTCATCGAATATCCCCCAGTTTTTGATAAATTCCTCTTTCTCGGCATTCCAGCGTAATCCGGCCGACCAGAAAGGAGCATAACGATTGTTCTTTCCAAATTCCGAAGAAGCATTTATACTCATACTATAGTCGACAGCATAACGTTGTTTATAAGAATAATTCAAGGTCATAACAAATGCCAAAGCCCTGGTCATATTCTCGTTACCTGTCGTATTCTGAAATTCTGTTCCCATATAAACTTCACTCAGCCTGTCGTTCGGAAAGCCCTTCATCGACAAAGCGGTCGTTTTCAATTGGCTTTCATTGATACTATAGCTGGCAAAGGCAGCCAATAAATGGTCGCCCCAGGATTTATTATAGGCACCCGACAACCTCAAACGATAAGAGGTATTTTCATTTTTAGTCCAATCGTACGAACCTTTTAAAGACGGATCTTTCTCTTCGTAAAAATCATTGTGCTGGGCTGATTTGAATACCTCTACGGTCCCGTCGTTACGACTCAGTGAAAAGTCCAGGCTCAACCGTAACGCATCGATCGGCAAATATTCGAGTTTCAAAGCTTCTCTCAACTCAAATTTCCGGCTGGAATTTTTAGATTCAAACTGCTTATTCCATAACGGATTCAAAATCGCTTTGTAATAATCACCGACATAACCACTACTATTATAATCCGTATTCGTCTCCCCCGTATCCAGTACCTGTTTGATATTACCATTCTCATCCGTCTTGCGGTAGTAAGGATTTACAATCGCATAATCCTGAAAAGTCCCATAGGGCGACTCACGTGTTCCATCCGAATAATCCACGGTCAGTGAATTATTGATCAAAATCTTATTCTGACGATAATTCAGATCGATCTTTCCGGTTTTGGTATTCAGATTGGTCTCTTTCATTACCCCCGGATCCCACTTGGCCCCCAAATAGATTTTATACCGTAAAGCCCGGTCTCCACCTTCCACTGTCAGGCCATGGCGATGGGAAAAAGCAGTCTGTACCGGTTCCCCCAGCCAATAGGTATTGACACCACGCAATACTTCCTGTTTCAAATGATTATAATAATTCTGTAATCCTACATCGTCCTTATTCGCATAATACCCGGCCAGTTCTTCCACCCTTAGTTTTTCCCCGGCATTCATCAGATCATACACACTCAAATCAGGCCATTCCAAACCGTAATTCCCGTTATAGGTAAACCGCAATTTTCCGGGTACCGGCGCTTTCGTTTCCACCACCACTCCGTTTGCTGCTTCCGAACCATAGATGACCGTCGCTGCAGCATCTTTCAACAAAGTGATCGATTCCACCTGTTCCGGGTCCAAATCCATAATCGTCGTCGCATCCACTCCGATCACCCCGTCCAGTACAAACAAAGGCTGATTAGGACGGGTATTCACATCTCCACGCAATACGACAACATCATTGGCTTCATAATTACCTAAACTGGCCTGTCCCCGCATCTGGAAATCAGGGATCGCATTCGGATTCGAGCCGGCCAGATTACTGGTATTCATCCGAAATCCGGGATCCAGCATCTCAAGTGCTTTCAGGACATTGCCAGCTGTCATCTTTTTGATTTCATCCCCTGATACCTGGGTTGCCGATCCGGTAAACCCTTCTTTGTTGCGTTTGAAAATACCGGTTACAACCACTTCCTCCAGATTTTCTTTAGCCACTTCCATCACGACATCGATCACCGTCCGGTTGCCCGGCTCTATCTCCTGTGACTCCATTCCCACAAAAGAAAATACAAGTACGACATCGTTCATTTCGGGAATTTCCAGGTTCCATTTCCCATCGATATCGGTAGCGACTCCCAGTGTCGTCCCCTTAATCCTCACCGTAACTCCCGGCATCACATCGCCACGGTTATCTTTGACCGTACCGCTCAGGACCATTTTTTTCTGGGGGACACTATTCATCACCTGTACGGCAGGTTTCACAATCACGACCTCATCCACTACTTCAAAAGTCAGTCCGGTATCTTTCAGACAAGCTTCCATAATTGTCACCACATCTGCATCCGTCATTTTAAAATCCCGTTTCTGCAAGTGCCGGATATCATCGTTACTGTACATAAAACTCATTCCGGTCTGTTTTTTCACTTGTTCGAAGATTTCCCGCAACGAGACATTTTTCAATTCGATACTCACCCGCTGGGCATTCACCGAAGCGAATAAAGAGGACACCGATAGAAACACAAATACCAAAGCAATTTTCATCATACGTAGAAATTGACTAAGCCACGGAATCCTGTTCCGCAGGCAAACACTTCTTCTGTTCATAAGCTTGTTTTTGATTTTACATTAAGTCTGTTTGTTATACATTATTCCGGACTCCTGTTTGCGGCACGATATCCGAAACTTCTTATTCGATTTTATTCCTTTTCTCTTTTATTTCATGTCTAATTTATTTATCTTTGAATAAAGATTTTACATCAAGCCTGTTTGTCAGGTATCGGGGAGGATGATATTTGCGGTATCATCCTCCTTTTCACTAATAGCTATTGACCACCACCGTACGTCCTTTTTGCGTAAACTTCACTTTGTTCATCCTTTCCATGAGATTCAGGACTTTTGAAATTTCCTCATATTTCAAAATATCGATTGTAAAGTGCATCTCTTTCACATCGGGATCAGCATAAAACAACTCGAAATCATACCAGCGTTGCAATTCGGCCATAATCTTTTCCAGGCGTTCGTTTTCAAATACCATCCGTCCGTTTTTCCAGGCAATAAAGGGATATATATATCCACTTCGGCAACCCGGACGTCTCCTTTTCCGGCAATCCGGGCCTGTTCTCCAGGCTTCAACCGGTCGTATGTCCGGCCGCTGCTCACACCGACCGCCCCTTGTACCAAAGTTGTCACCACCTCTTTTTCATCGGTATAAGCCCTGACATCGAATTCGGTCCCTAAAACCGAAATATCGGCTTTATCCGTATGTACTGTAAAAATGAGATTCTCACGGTGAACCACTTCAAAAAATCCTTCTCCTCTCAACCATACCTCCCGGCTCTCTGTTCCGAAATACACCGGAACTTTCAGTTCCGAACCGGCATTCAGATGAACGACGGAGCCATCCGGCAGACGAGTGATGTATTCTCCTCCGTGGGGTATCCGTACCACATTGTATTCTTCTCCTCTCTCCCCGGCAATCACGGGCTGAATGATATCCAGAGTATCCCGGCTGCTGACCAACTGTATCCCCTGAGCCTCGAGACGCAAAGTGGTATCTTTATTAAAAAGGAACTGTTGCCCTCCGGCCAACTCGACAATCGCCTTAGGACTTCCCATCCGGATCGACCCGGCCAAAGGCGAACCACCCCTGTCTTGCCGGCTATTGCTCCACAACCCTACCGCCCCTATTCCCAATGCGAGTATACAAACCGCAGCAACCACCCTGAAACGGATCAGACGCACCGAACGGCCCCGCCGACGGACGATCCGTGCTTCCAACCTTTTCCATTCCCGTCGTCGCAATGCTTTATTATTATCCGACACCGCTTTCTCCAAAAAGGATCCTGAAACTAATTTTTCGTATAATCGCTGATGCTCCTCCGACTGATTCCGCCATTCGTCCAGCAAACGTCGTTCTTCACCGGAAGCTGAACCTAATATGTCTTTAACGATTATTTTCTTCAACCGATCGAATTCCATCTTTTCAACATTTTTATACTAAAGATGCCATTTCAAAAGGGAGGTGTTATATAAACTCCATTATTTAACACCAATTAACACTTTGAAGAATAAAAAAAACTTAACGTATTATATATGAAAGGTTATCCGATCCAGGTAATAAAGCAAAGGAGTTTTTCCAGCCGGACACGCAGATAATGATTGGCATTGTTTTTATGCTTTTTGATGGTATTGATGGCAATGTTGAGCTCTTCAGAAATTTCCTGGTGGCTTTTCCCTTCCAAACTTCTGAGGTAAACTTTCCGGCAAGCATCCGGCAACTCCTCGAACACCTCGTTGACCAAGGCATACACTTCGGCCTCGATTATCCGGTCGACAAAAGCCTCTTCGGTTTCTTCCGGCTCATATTCGGCCAGCCTGTGCTCCCGGCGGCGGTTATCGCGGATATAAGTGAGGCAATTATTTCTAACGGACCGGTACAGATAAGCTTTCAGGACCATTTCGTTCTCGAACATCTCTCCTCTTTCCCACAATTTGACAAATAAATCCTGTAATAGATCACAAACCACTTCTTCATCCTCGATATAGCGAAACGCAAAATATTTCAAAGCTGAAAAATAAGCTTCATATTCAGCTTTAAATCGTTTTGCATCTGAAAAATCGATCGAATTTATGGGAATTTCGGATCTTGAGCTTGTCGATGCGATTCGGAAAGGCGAAATAATCGCCTTTCAGGAGTTGTATAAACGCTATGCGGATCTGATGTACCGGAATATCCTGGTTCGGGTCAACTCTTCTTTCGATGCCGACGATATCTTTCAGGATTTTTTTATCAAACTGTGGGAGAAAAGGGCGAATTTTAAAATCGAATCGAATGTAAAAGTGTATCTTTTAGTTGCTTTAAAACATCACATTCTCAATACCATTAAAGAACGGCAAATCCGCCTGAAATATCAGGAAGCCTCGGGACAGGCCCTGATTGAAGAGGATGACTATACCTGGGTGAAAATTGTTTCCGAAGATTTGAGTGTACGAATGAGGGAGGTGGTAGATACTTTTCCACCACGCTTAAAAAATATCTACATATTAAGCCGTGAACGCCATCTTTCTGTTAAAGAAATTGCGGAGAAACTAGCGGTATCCGAACAAACCGTAAAAAATCAGTTGACCGAATTACTCAAAAGGCTCCGGAAAGAAATGAATAATAAAAATTTTATTTTTTGGTTTTCTATATTTTCTTGAAATATTATTCCTAAATAAATAGTTCAATTATCATTCATTTTGATAATTAATTTATTTTATATAAATTTGTAAAACATGTTTGATCAGGAGAAAGATGGGAAGATTTACGTTTTTATACGCCGAATGGCCTCCTATTCCGGCACAGTAACTGTCGAATTTGTTGACAAACCCTTAATTTAACAAACGGGATGATGCAGTAGTTTAAAAACTTACGTTCTAAATTAATCAGTGTATGAAAGGAGAATATATATGGATAGTATTCCTGTTTTTGGTGGGCGGATGTTCATCGAAATCTACTGGTGATATCATGGACATTTCTGTCAACATTGAAAGTGAAGGACGGATGTCCGAGTATTTTCAGGAAGCTGAACTCTTTTTTTTGGAAACGAACGATCAGGCATTGATTTCAAATGTCGATCAAGTGGTTTTGGCGGATAATCGAATTGTTCTATTGGGTAATTTTGCGCGGAACGTTTTTATTTTTAATACTTCGGGGAAGCATATCGCGACAATCGAAGCTTCGGGGAAAGGCCCCGGAGCGTATGTTCTGGCACAAGATATCTGTATTGATTATGATAAGAAAGAATTGGTATTATTGGCATCGGTACCATCGAAATTGATGTTTTACAATTTCGAAGGAAAGCTCGAACGGGAATATGGATTGGAGAATGAAAACTTTTCTTTGAATAATATCGTCGTCAATAAAAAACAACTTTGGGGAAATTATGGTCCCGGTCAGGATCTTGTGTGGGAATTGCTTTTTGGAATCCGGAAAATGAAAGATTTGAATTCCAGAGAGAAGCTACTTTAACTCAGCCTTATAAAGCACCTGTAGTAACCGAGGGAATGTATATGTTACAAGGAGAACAGGTGAATTTGGTGAAGGATTTCGATCGTACGATTTATACCTATAGGGATGGAAAATTGAGTCCGCGTTATAGGCTGGATTTCGGAGAACAAAATTTTTTGAATATTTGGATGGAAGAGATGGGGGATTCGGATTTTGTCAACAAAACATTAACGCAAGGATATATATATAAATTGCAGAATGTAAAAGAAACTTCCGGATTGATTTATTTTAGTATCAATAATGGCAAGGGGATAGGGATCATCGATAAGCAAACAAGGCAGGCGGTCTTATATCAAAAAATGAAAGATGAGTATTTCGGATTTGATTTCGACCGGATGAAACCTGTGTCAGATGCTGAGAATAAATATTTCGGCTATATGGTTCCTGCCGTATCTTTACAGAAAGGAGTGCAACAAGGGCGCTTAAACGACCGGAAAGAGCTGATCGATAGAATCGATCGGTTAGAAGAAGATAGTAATCCCGTCTTGTTTTTGTATAAGAGTAAAAAATAATTTACTAACTATAATCTTGATTGATATGAAGAAAAAACTTTACATTTTAGGCCTGGTCGTAATATTGGGATTGGGAGGTGCCTATGCTATTGCCGGAAATTCGGATACGAATGTCTGTTTTTGGAAGGGACGTGCCTATCAACCGGGAGAAGTTTGGGAAGAAGTAGTGAACGGAGTGACCTACCGGTACACGTGTAAGGAAAATGGTGAAATCGTTGTTAGTCCACTTCCCTGAGATCGGTAGGCTGAAAGATGAGGGGGAAAATACCCCCTTAAATCTTTTTGTATGTAAGAGTGTGATGAAAGGAGTATCTTGGGGGCTGTTATTCTTGTGGCTCGGAGTCATCTCTTGTTGTCTTTTTGCTTGTCAGCAGAAAGAAGAAGAGGTTCGCTTAACCTTTGAAGATGGGATTGCGCAAGCTTTGCAAACCGGAAAAAAGTTGCTGGTGTGGCATGCCTGGGAAAATGGAATCGATACGACGGATTATTTCGAAAAGATTAAAAAGGAATTTGAATCGGATTCATTGTTCCGGCAAAATTATATTCTTGTACATCATGTAGCCAATATCGTCGGAAATGAAGCTTTATCCCGGATATTGCAGAATAATAAGCAGCCTCTATGGCTGCTGTTTTCAGCTGATTTGAATCTGGAAATGGTGTGGCCCGGAGCGAAAAAGGAGTTGAAACAAAGATTAGATAGTGTGTCGAAGGGATTTGCTCTTACCGAAACGTATGCGAATACGTTGCATCTGTCCGATGAAGATTATAAAAAGGTAGTTTCTTCTACGTTAAAAGCGTTTTGGGCCTGTAAAGAAGGAGATGAGGGGAAAGCATTCGATATGATTCGGTATTCGGTACAAATAGCTCCTTATTTTTATAATTCCTATCTGGCTGCTAAAATATATGAAAGGAACGGAAAACAAAAGGAAGCTGAAGAGCAGGCACAGTCGGCACTGCAATTATACGATGAGTCGGATTACTTTTTATATCATGCTTTATGTGATGAATTATATTTCATATTGGGCTGTAACGCTCCTACCGGAGGAGAGCAGAGGCATATCGTGTTTCGCGAGACGATGAAAGACTGCGGGCGAATCGGATACCGTACAAAATGTGAAATCGATTATGAATTTAAAAATATCGGTTCTGTTCCGGTTTTGATAAAACAAGTGGTAAAAAGTTGTAACTGTATGGAAGTCTCCTGGGATACTCAGCCGGTATTACCTGGAGCGACTGGACATATCCATGTGGTTCATAAAGCTGACCGGAAGGGGAATTTTTCAAAAATGATCGCTGTATTTCTCCATCCGGATTCTCCGAAAATCTTCTTGTCTTATAAAGGGAGGGTTTATTGAGTAAAAGTGCTCTCTTCCGGTTAGTTATAGTAAATTGTGTTTAAAATCCCGGGCTCTGTAAGGGCCTTTTTTATTGCCGACAGATGCTCTCTCTTTATGAACGAACGATCGTTATTTAAAATTTTGAAATTTATTGGAAAATTTTCTTCTTTTTCATAGTACCTCCCTATGCTCGCAATTGTCTTTTAAGAAAGAGACAAAAAATAATGAACATTCAGGAATTATATACTTTATTAAAAAAATACCGGGAAAGACGTTGCACAATTGAGGAAAGCGACAAACTGAATTGTTGGTTCGAGCAATTCCAGGAAGAGGCGGATCGGATTCCCGGGATACCGGAGGAAAAACTTGAACGGTTATTTTCTCAGATAGAAAGTAAAATTCTGTTTTCACAGTCTGTACGGCAGATGCAGAAGAGATTATTTCGCCGTTTAGCCGGTCTTGCTGCTATGATTGCCGTTTGTACGACTGCCGGATATTATCTTTTTAAGGCTCCCTCAGAAACCGTATTACCGGAGAAGCAAGAAGCTGTCCTTATCCAACCCGGTCGTCTTCAGGCCCGGCTGATTTTATCGGATGGCTCTACGGTTCTGTTGGATAGTTCCACCGTCGTGAAAGATTTGCCGGGACAATTAATCAAGACCGCTGCTACTCCCGTTCTGGATTACTCTGCGACAACATCCGGGGTGACAGAAGAAGCATTCAATGTCATTACTGTCCCCCAGGGAGGAGAATATAAGCTCATCCTGGCCGACGGTACGCAGGTTTGGCTGAATTCGGGCTCCTCCCTGAAATATCCGGTCGCTTTTGTAAAAGACAGCCGGCAGGTAGACCTGAACGGAGAAGCCTATTTCGAGGTAACGAAAGACAGCCGGCCTTTCATCGTGAGGACTTTCGATATGGATATCAAGGTATTAGGAACTTCGTTCAATATTTCAGCTTATGGAAATGATGATTGCATCCGGACGACTTTGGTCGAAGGAAAAGTCATCGTAGCCAATAAGCACGATGAGTGCGAATATACGATGGCTCCCGGACATGCCTGGACGTATACCCGCTCCACCGACAAAACGGAAATGACAGAATGCGATACGGAATTGTATACGTCCTGGATCAAAGGAATATTTAAATTCCGGGATATGCCCCTCGAAGAGATTATGCAAAAATTGAACCGGTGGTACGGGTGCTCCGTCCGGTTCGAAAACGAACGGTTGAAACAACTGCGGTTTAGTGGTACTGCCAAAAAGGATAGACCCATCGGATATTTATTAGAAATGATCCAGTCAATCACAAAGGTAGATTTTGAAATTGAAGGGACAGCGGTTGTCGTAAAAAGCAGATAAAAGAAAAACAGGGAGCTCTCACCCTCCCTGTCTGAATCAATAAACAACGGTCACTGCTGATAGTTTGCAAGCGGTCAGGTAGTGATGTATTTACTAATTAAATAACAAATGTATGAAAAAAACAGGTAGAATTCAAATTTTGAAACACATGCGAAATCTGTTTCTCTTCATTTTGCTTTCTGCTTCAAGTGTCTGGGCTAAGGGAAGTTATTCCCAGGAGACTCAATTGAAGCTGAATGTTAAAAATGGAACACTGGAATCGATTTTTAATCGGATCACCAGGCAAAGCCAACTGGAGTTTTTTTACAACACCAATGCGTTGGATGTAAAACAAAAAGTGGATTTATCCAAAAAAACGGGAACGTTGGATGAAATCCTGAAGGAAATTCTGGGAGATAAATATAGGTACAGGATAAAGGATCAGTATATTTTGATTTCGGAAGTAGAACCCGAAATGCAGGCGGAGAAAAAATCGGTGACTATAAACGGACAAGTGAGAGACCGGAAAGGGGCTGTTATTCCCGGAGTGACCGTATTATTAAAAGGTACTACCCTGGGAACTGCTACCGACATGAACGGGGAATTTAAAATCACCGTACCGGAACAGCCTGAAATCATCCTCCAATTCTCTTTTATCGGTATGAAGAATAAAGACGTCGAATATAAAGGAGAACCTGCTCTGAAAATAGTACTGGAAGAGGATGTGGCAGAAATGGAGGAAGTGATCGTTACCGGTATTTTCACCCGTAAAGCAGAGAGTTATACCGGAGCTGCAGTGACCGTCACTCAAGATCAATTGAAACGGGTAGGTAACCAGAATATTTTCCAGAGTTTGCGTAATATCGACCCTTCTTTGGCTATCAGCGATAACCTGGATTTCGGTTCCGACCCCAACAAACTGCCGGATATGAAACTGCGCGGAACTTCTTCTTTCCCCGGTGCAGACGACGGATTGGACCTGAAAGGCAACTACATGAACAAGCCCAATCAACCCCTGTTTATTCTGGACGGATTCGAGGCGAGCGTCGAGAAAATTTTCGATATGGATATGAACCGGGTGGAGAGTGTGACTATCCTGAAAGATGCTTCTGCCAAGGCCTTGTATGGCTCTAAAGCGGCCAATGGGGTGGTGGTTATCGAGACCAAACGTTTGTTATCCGGACAGCTGAGGGTGACTTATAACGGGAGTCTGGATATCGAAGCGCCCGACCTGACCAGTTATGATTTGTGTAATTCGCTCGAAAAACTCGAAGTAGAAAAAGTGGCCGGGTACTATATAACAGAACGTAGTCCCGAACAACGGGATTATCTCGAAAAATTGTATGCAACCCGGAAAAAAGCGGCGCTGGAAGGGTTGGACACCGACTGGTTGTCTAAACCGCTACGCACCGGTATAGGGCATAAACATTCCCTCTCTTTTGAAATGGGCGACGAAAATCTGCGGGTGATAGCCGATGTGTCCTACAATCAGATAGCCGGTGTAATGAAAGGATCCGGACGTACCAATCTGGCCGGAAGTATGAATGTTTCTTACCGGCTGAAGAATTTCCTTTTTAAGAACATTATGAGTATTACCAGTAATAAGAGTACCGATTCTCCTTACGGCACTTTCCGGGATTATGCCAGTATGAATCCCTATTGGCGGGCAACCGATAGCAATGGAAATATTCCGAGATATGCTGAAATTATCGATTTGGGATACGATAGATATAAATATATCACCAATCCGCTATACAACTCGACCTTAAATACGAAATTGGATGCCAGTTATCTGGAATTTACGAATAACTTTTATGCCGAATGGACGATTCTGGAAGGGCTGAAAGCAACTGCCCGTATCGGTATTACCACCAAGAAAAATGAAGCCGATTCTTATTATCCGGCAAACCACACTAAATTTGAAGACTATTCCAAAGAAGATTTCTTCCGTAAAGGTTCGTATCAGTTGAATAATGGAAAAAGCAGTGACCTGAGCGGTGATTTCAATATCAACTATTCAAAGTCTATCGATAAACATTATCTGTTTCTGAACGGAGGACTTTCTTTGAGCGAAAAGACTTTCGACGAAGTGATTCATTATGCCGAAGGTTTCCCGAGCGATAAGATGGACCATATCATGTTTGCCCGTCAATATGCCAAAGATTCACGACCGACAGGCCTCGAAAATACCACCCGGGATATGGGTATTTTAGGCGTATTCTCTTATTCTTACGATAACCGTTATCTGACGGACATCACTTTGCGGTCGAACGGCTCTTCGCAATTCGGCAAGAACAACCGCTGGGCGTTGTTCTGGAGTGCCGGACTGGGATGGAACATTCATAATGAAAAATTCCTGCGGGAATCCAAGATTATAAAACAGCTGAAACTGAGAGGCTCGGTCGGCTATACCGGTAATCAGAATTTCAGTGGTTATCAGGCTATTTCTACTTATAAATATTATCTGGATAAATCTTATCAGGATTTTATCGGTTCTTATTTACTCGGCCTGGTCAATGATGATTTGAAATGGGAGCAAAAACTGGATTATAATGTGGGCCTGGATGCTTTGATTCAGCGGTTGACCCTGCGTTTCAACTACTATGTGGCTTATACGGACAATTTGTTGACAGACATCTCCTTGCCCACCTCTACCGGTTTCTCCACCATGAAAGAAAACCTGGGTAAAGTAAAGAATGACGGGTTCGAACTCGATGCTTCGTATACGGCTTTCCAAAACCGGAACGGCTATGTAAATTTCACTTTCTCGATAGCCACCAATAAGAATAAGATCATGAAGATTTCAGATGCGCTGAAAAAATACAACGACGAGCAGGATAAGATTGCAGCCAGCAGAAATCAGGGAGCGCCGGTGAAGAAATATGCCGAAGGCATGTCGATGAATGCGATTTGGGCAGTACCTTCTATGGGTATCGATCCGGCAACGGGCCGGGAGATCTATATCAACCGGAAAGGACAGATGACTTATAACTGGAACGTAAACGATATGATCGTCTGTGGAGACTCGGAATCCAAATACCGGGGAAATTTCGGAGTAAACGGAGAGTATAAAGGAATCGGTTTAAGCGTAGTATTCCGTTACCTCGGCGGAGGAAAAATGTATAATCAGACCCTGGTAGACCGTGTTGAAAATATCGATGTATATTATAATGTAGACCGGCGGGTACTGAGCGGCAGATGGCAGGAACCGGGACAGCATGCCGATTACAAGATCCTGGGCGACTATTGGGATTCAGAAAATGAAGTGTGGGTGAATGAGAAAACCCGGGCTACTTCCCGATTCGTTCAAAAACGGAACGAACTGGATTTTGCTTCCCTGACTGCCTATTATGATTTCAAACGGGAATGGATTCAGAAGATCGGACTGGAACGGCTGAAATTGTCTTTCTATATGAACGATATCTGTAAATTCTCTTCGATTAAAGTGGAAAGAGGTTTGGATTATCCTTTCGCCCGTACGATGTCATTTGCCCTGTCGGCTACTTTCTGATTTTGTTGCACCCAATTAAATGAAAAGAAATATGAAAAGAATGTTGAAATATATCATTGCTTCCAGCCTGCTACTGATGTTTTCCGGCTGTAATGACTGGCTCGATGTGCAACCGAAATCTGAAATCCGTTCAGATATTCAGTTCGAAACAGAAGGAGGATTCAAAGATGCCCTGATCGGGGTCTATCTGGGCTTGACCGAAGATGCCCTGTATGCCAAAGATCTGACCTGGCATTTTGTTGATATTCTAGCTCAGCAGTATCCTCTGCATTCACTGAGTACGAATATCGGTATCAAAAATTACGAATACACCTCTACAACGGTGATGCCCCGGATTGAAAATATCTGGCTCAAAGCTTACAATACAATTGCCAACATCAATAACGAACTGGAATATCTGGAGAAGGAAAAGAGTATTCTGGATCCGATCAATTATGCTATTATTAAAGGCGAATTGCTGGGTTTGCGGGCTTTCCTCCATTTCGATCTGATCCGGTTGTTCGGATACGGGAATATTGCCGGAAGAGAAGAGGTTTTGTCTAAGGAAACGATTCCCTATGTAACGGAATATACCAAAGATATCACTCCACAGTTGACTTATGCTCAGACTTTTAAACTGATGGAACAGGATCTGACGGATGCATTGGCATTGTTGAAAGAAGATCCGGTGTATGATACGGAACGTCCCGAGGACTATTACCATGTGGTCAATAGCGACGGATTTTATGACAAGCGTTCGATGAGAATGAATTATTACGCGGTCAGAGGTCTGATGGCCAGGGTGATGTTGTGGCAAGGCAAGAAAAAAGAGGCCTTGGAAGCGGCTGTCGAGGTGATCGAACATGCACCTTATTCCTGGGTCAGCCAGGCAGCTGTTTCGAATCCGACACTGAAAGACCGGGATATGATTTTCGTGGATGAACATCTTTTTACACTCAATGTCATTAAACTGGGCGACCTGATCAATTCATATCTCGATCCGACCATCAACAACAATTATGAACTGCTTTACCAGAGTAAAACAGTGGCTGACGGGATTTATGAGATCAATAACGGGGTCGGAGTATCGGATTACCGGTATATGTACTTATATGATATTTCGGGAACGAACTATGTAATGGCAAAATTGATACAACGCGATTATTACAATGACAAATATTCGAAACGTATTCCTTTGATGAAGATCTCCGAAATGTATTATATCGCTGCCGAATGTTTGCTGAACGGTGAGACAAAAGATCTGGGAAAAGCCCAGGAATATATGAATACGGTCCGGGAAAAACGGGGAATTATCATCCCGATCCCGGAAGGAGCCGACGAAGCAACCCTGGAAACGGAGATCCAGAAAGAATACCGGAAAGAGTTCACCTGTGAAGGACAATTATTCTACTATTATAAACGTAAAATGATTTCTCCGATCCCAGGTACTTCTATCACCTTGACCGATAAGAATACGATGCTGCCTTATCCGGATGTGGAGATCGATTTCGGGCAGAGAGAACAATAACAGGATTCGAAAATATAAATTGATGAAGTATGAAAAGAAATATCGTTTATTCAGGGATAATCGCCATGCTGACCTGTTGTCTATGGGGATGTGAGGAGGAGAAAACATTGCAGTATGTGAACAATCCGGCCATTAATTTTACCGGAGGAACCGGCCTCTTTTCGTTTATCGCCACTCCCGACTTAGCGGATACGGTATTGACCGCCGGGCTGGAAATCATGGGATATGCAGCAGACGTTGACCGGAAAGTGAATGTTGAGGTATTACAGGATAGTACGACTGCTATCGACTATGAATTACTGACTCCGACAATTATCGAAAAAGGAAAATACACCGGACAGGTAAAAGTGAGAGTGAAAAATACACCCTTGCTGAAAGAAAAAGAAGTACGTCTCTGGTTGGTATTGAAAGAATCAGATGACTTTTCCGTCGGGGTAAGCGGGATGAACCAGACCATTTTGAAGTGGAGTAACCGGTTGATCCAGCCTGCCAACTGGAGATGGTTACGCTATTATTTCGGTACTTATAGCACCCGTTTTTATGAGTTCATCATCGAAGTAACCGGAAGGACCGAGTTTCCTTATAATCATCCCGACGCTTCTCTGGAACCGATGGGGGTTGATGAGGTGGAAGCCTGGGCCAATATGGTGAGGGATGCTTTAGACAAATACAATGCCACACACGATGATGTGCTGAGACATGATGACGGAGATGCTAAAGGACAACCTGTAGTGATCCCTTAATATTGATCTGATTTTAAATAATGAAAATGATGAAACGAAATAATATATTGATTTGGATAAGTGTACTCTTTCTCGCTTTAGGTTTTTCTGCTTGCTATGATGACGAGAGTACTTACGACACGAATATCATCCCCGAAGTAGTGATCGATACGACGGGAATACCTGCCCGTCATTCGGTGTTTTTCAACCATGTGATGACCCTGGAGCCTGAAATCTATAAAAAAGGAGATCCGGATGCCGAATTGGAATACCTTTGGCGGATCGATGTCAGTTCGAGCGATACGACAAGGATGGTATTGGGACATGAACCCAAGTTGAATGCTAAAATTACGGTTTCTCCGAATACGCTGGATTATAGATTATCATTGACGGTGACCGATAAATCGAATGGATTGCAATATTATATGTATTGGAAAGTATTTGTTTCCAGTGAGTTCGGAGAAGGATTGATCGTTGCCGATACCAAAAATGGGTCGGCTTCGGATCTAAACCTGATTATGGCCAACGAATTTACCGAAGGGTTTAAAAACGAGGGGGAGGATGTCATTCACCGGAATTTATATTCGCAGAGTAATGGCGAGGAAATCGATGGGGTGGTCTGCGGAGTGTATTACGGAAACGTATATAATAAACGGAGAATTACCGCTATTACACCGAATTCTATCGTACGTTTGAATCCACTCGATTATCAGTTTATGGACAGGGACGGCGATGCTTTCTTTATCCCAATGGAAGAAATCGCCCCGACCTATATTTGCAATGGTTATACTTCCGAATACCTGGTAATCAATAAAAAAGTCGCTATTTTGTCGGCTCAGCACAATACTAAATACGGTTATCCTTATACCGGTGATTATGAAGTTAAAAAGTATATCGCCGTCAACCCTTCTACCTATTACAATTCTGTCGGTGGGGGCGTTGTATATGACGAGAAACACAACCGTTTCCTCTGGCTTCCTTATTTTTATAATTCGTCTCCGATGATAGAATGCAAAGCTTTTGCCGGGGGAGAGTTCGATCCGAATAATGTAGGGGATAAAACTTGCCTGTTTGCCGATTTAGGAAATCTGAAAGATTACTATTTTGTCATGAAAGACCGGCAGGCCGAGAACTATTACATTTATGTCGTCGATGGAAATACCGGAGGCAAGGACAACGGTATGTTGGGCAAACATATTTATAATATCAGTCATTGCCCCAAGATCGAGCAGGCGGTTGCCTATGTATTCTCTCCTTTGGAAAATACCTTGTATTATGCTACGGATTCTGAAGTATATGCCGTTATGCTGGCTACAGAAAACCTGATGACAGAGCTGCGGTATCCGACCTCCGCCGGGAATCCGTTGATAGCCGGAGAGAAAATTACTTCTTTGGAGATTCATAAAGGAGATGGATATGCAACTTTGGGCGAACGTACCGAAGAGGGAAAAGTCGTAAAGGATCAGGTCGGTTCGGAATACCGTCTGTTGCTGATGACGACGTATAATGAGACTTCAAAAGAGGGAGCGGTTTACACTTTGCCGATCAAGAACCTGGGGGCAGGGGTGATTGCTGAAGATTATGTGAAACGCTTCGGAGGATTCGGCCGCGTTTTGGCTACTTATCCTCAGGGTAAATAGCCTGTGTGTCGGGATAGGCTGATGTGTCCGAACAACACATTAGCCTATCATTTTTCTCTTCTTTACTAAAATGAAACGATTCCAATCTCTTGAGTAATTCAGCGGTTATAAACGATCCCCCTAACTTCCGACATCTTTGTTCCCGTTGGTTTCCAGTTTACCGGATAGGAAAAGAGATGGTAAAGCGGCTTCCTTTACCGACTTCACTCTCTACGCGAATGGTGCCGCCATGAGCTTCGACAAAGTCTTTCGAAATAGCCAGGCCTAAACCACTCCCCTGCACTTTTGTGCCTGGGACACGGAAATACCGATCGAAAATACTTTGCTGCTAGCGGGGATCTATTCCTTTTCCGAAATCCTGCACATATATTTCGATCTGGTGTGCCTGCCGGACAACTCCGATGATCACCCGCGAATTTTCAGGCGAATAATGGATGGCGTTCGACAACAGGTTAGTCACCACCCAAGCAATCTTTTCACTATCTACAAAAAGTTTCGGAACTTTTTCTTCAGGATAGTCCACTTCGATATTACATTTAAACCGGTCAGCCAGGACACGGGTGGCATTGACTGCATAAGTGATCAACTCTATCGGCTTGGTCACTTTAGGATTCAGCTGCAATTTGCCGGTTTCCACCTGTGTCATCTTCAGCAATTCGCCCGTAATATTCAACAAACGATCGCTATTTTCCTGAATACTCAAGGCCAAAGCCCGTTGTTCTTCGTTCAGATCACCGATCCGCCGGTCTTCCAGTAATTTCAGGCTCATCAATATAGCCGAAATAGGCGTTTTCAACTCATGCGATATCGTAGAAATAAAAGTCGTCTTTGCAGTATCCAGTTCTTTAAACTCCGTAATATTTTTCAGCCAAATCACATTTCCCCCGAAATGTACGTTCTGTTCCCCGGGGTCGGTAGTTTGTATCGGAATATATTGTGCCTGAAAATAACTTTCTTTATTATCTGCATAAATTTTAAGCGGTTCGCGGGAATCTGCAGGAGTCACCAATTCCCGGACCAAACGACGCAACAAATCATTTTTCAGGGCCAATTCGGCAGCAGCTTTCCCGATCACATCTTCCCGTTTCAGATTCAGCACCGATAAAGCTTCGTCGTTGGCGAACAATATTTTCCGTTGTTCATCCAACCCCAGGATAGGCTCATGAATACTATTGACAATCCCTTCGACATATTTTTTAGCCGTGAGAATATCCGCCAGTATACTTTGCCGGTATTCGGACAATTTAGCAGCCATATTATTAAATGAAGTCGCCACTTCTTCAAATTCCCGGGTATCTTTAAAATGTAACCGTTTATCGTAATTGCGGTTAGAAATCTCCACAATCCCATCCATCAATTCCCGGATAGGACGAGTGATAGACCCCGGGAAAACCATTAGAATCCCTAAAGCGATCACCACACAAACGATGCCCACGACATAAATCCACAACAAAGCATTGGTAGCTGTACGTCCGGCAATCTCACTCTTATGGTAAATAGAGTGCATATTGACTTGTATAATATCGTTCAAGTCCTGCCGCAACTGCCTGACCACCAGCTGGCCGGTATCTTTCTTAAACTGTTCGAAATGCATCATCAAACGGGTCGTCACTTCGGCTTCGTCTTTCTCGGTAATATTATTCTGCTGTTTCCGGAGATTATCGATAAATACATTTACCGCCGCCGTATCTTTACCTATATTCTCCAAAGAATACAACATCTGGCGCGCATAACTCAACGACTGATAATTATCCGCCAGAATATTCCTGGTATCCGTCGACATATCGGTAATGTACTTTCCGGCCACTACTCCCAATATCAAAATCAGAATAAACAGGATGCCAATCCCATAGGTAAGCTTAGTTTTAATTTTCATATCTTCTATTTTGAGCTAAAATAATCAAATCGATGTTCAACCGGGCCAAACCGTTCAATAGTTTACGGTAATGTATGACTGATTTCAGCAAAGAAGTCCATCTAAATGCAGGTTTTCCCACACATACAGTGCTGATCTGATATTTACGGCAGACATCGATAATGCTATCGACGACATGATCCGATTGTACCTGAATCACTTCACCGCGCAGATCGGTAGCCAACTTAAAATGATTGATCAGATAACGCTGATTGGCCAGGGGAATACGGTCGGGAGCCTCCCGGGACGTCTGTACGTAAAGTACGGCAAAACCGGCATTATAACGGGTAGCCAAGCGGGCAGTCTTTCGGATAATCCGCCTCGGTGTTTTCTCAGCACTACTGATACAAGCCAAAAATTTCTCATGCCGGATTCCCACATTTTCCACCACCTCATTTTCCACTTTTTTCTCTACACGCAAAGCCACCTCTTTTAAGGCCAACTCACGTAATTGAAGTATATTTTCGGATTTAAAAAAATGGTCCAAGGCCATTTGGATTTTCTCCGGTTTATAAATATGACCGGCTTTCAATCGGTTTACCAATTCATCGGCCGTCAGATCGATATTAACCACTTCATCGGCTTGTTCGAGTACGCTATCGGGAATCCGTTCTTTTACTTCAATGCCGGCGATGGCTTTGACCTCTTCATTCAAACTCTCGATATGCTGGATATTGACTGCACTGATGACATTGATCCCTGCATCCAGCAATTCGAAAACATCTTGCCACCGCTTTTCGTGTTTACTTCCTTCAACATTGGTATGGGCCAATTCATCGACAATTACGATTTCGGGATGTAAATGCAAGATAGCCTGCAAATCCATCTCTTCCAATTCTTTCCCCTTGTAAAAAATCTTCGCCCGGGGAATGACAGGCAATCCCTGTAGTAAGGCTTCGGTAGCGGTCCGGCCGTGAGTCTCGACATACCCCACTTGTACATCCACCCCACTATCAAGCAATTGGTGAGCCTCCTGAAGCATCCGAAAAGTCTTGCCAACTCCGGCTATCATACCGATATAAACCTTAAACTTTCCCCGCCGGGACTGTTTGATTAAATCTAAAAAATGTTGTACACTTTGTTCTCGGTCCATGCGTATACTATATCAAGGTCTTAAAGAAATTCCCAAGACAAGATGAGCATCCTCCATACGAGGGTTCCAAATTGCCTGTGTAAAAATGGGTAATGAGAAAGAATTCGTGATTTTGATATCTTTCATTACTTTCAATGCAACGTTCGTTACAGCAAATCCACTATTTACATCACCTCCATACGTAGTTACTCCCGCATCGTATGGAAGAACACCACAAGTTGCATTCAGATCAACTCCCTTCACTGTGAACGGGAAGTTCAACTCTACATAAGAAGAATAGTTTTGGTTCCCATTTTCATCTTTATCTTGACCGGCAAACATGAAATTCCAAGTGATAGACAGCGGGAACTTCTCAATAGGTAAAGTGTAAGCCAAACCTGCTTCAAAATGGTGAGCTGTTTCGTGGCTCTTGAAGTTAAAATAGTCACCGGCACCTTGTCCTGCCCACCATAAGCTAGCGACAGACAATGTAGGACCTGCCGATCCGAATGTATAAGCAGCCGTCAAATCTATTTCTTTAGCCGCAGCTGCTGACGTGGAATTGGCACCCTGGAAATCAGTAGACCCCCAAGCTGTCAAAGAGAAATTACCTACGCCTAAAGATAATGTTGGTTGAAAGCTGGCACCAGTCTGGTAAAAACCACGCCAAATATAAGAACTTACCAAATCTCCCTGTACGGAAAAATTTACCTTACCATCCTCTTCCTGTGCATTAGCCAACGTAGAAGATGCCATTGAGAATGCAACCGCCAAAACAGTTACTTTTTTTACAAATGATTTCATAACCTTAAATCTAATTTATCTATTAAATAACTGTTATTTGTTTTCAGCAGCTTTATCAAGCGCAACGTTTAATTTCAACACGTTTACTTTTTCTGTACCGAACATGCCCAATAAAGGTTTCTCAACATGTGAGTTCACGATTGTCATCACCTTTTCTTCCGACCAACCACGAGCGTCCGCTACACGTTTAGCCTGTACATAAGCGGCTTTCGGTGAGATATGTGGATCCAAACCGGAGCTACTGGCCGTGATGATTTCAGCCGGAACTTTTTCACGGGTTAGGTAAGGATGATGAACCAAGAATGTATCAATACGTTCTTCCAACAAAGCTAAATGTTCTTCATTGGAAGGTCCCTTGTTACTACCTGCCGAACTGGATGCATCGTAACCGTCACCGGCATGGGAAGGACGTCCCCAGAAATAAATATCTTGCGTGAAATTCTGACCAATATTGGCGGCCCCCACTACTTTTCCATTCAATGTAACCAGTTCAGCATTGCCCTTATTCGGTCCTGCCACTTGGGCAAACAACCACAAAACGAAGATGTAGAAAACACTGAAGAACAAACAAAACGCAATTGTCAGTCTTAATGATTTAAAAAGATTTGATATCATAATGAATTATTGTTTTATTTTTTTAACCTTCCTCCTATCTTCATACAGAGGGAGGAAGGTTTTTAATATTGATTTTACTTTTACATGAATAAACTTACAATCATATCTATCAACTTAATACCAATGAACGGGACAATCACACCGCCCAAACCGTAAATCAGCAAGTTGCGACGAAGCAATGCAGAAGCACCAATCGGTTTATAAGCCACACCGCGTAACGCCAGTGGGATCAGAATCGGGATAATGATTGCATTGAAGATGATCGCACTCAGGATCGCTGATTCCGGGCTATGCAAGTGCATAATGTTCATTGGGGCCAATGCAGGGATTGTAACCATGAATAGAGCCGGAACAATCGCGAAATACTTAGCCACGTCGTTAGCTATACTGAAAGTAGTCAGCGTTCCGCGAGTCATCAGCAACTGTTTACCAATTTCGACAATCTCGATCAGTTTCGTTGGATCATTATCCAAATCAACCATATTACCAGCTTCCTTGGCAGCCTGTGTACCACTATTCATTGCCACACCAACATTTGCTTGAGCCAAAGCTGGAGCATCATTCGTTCCGTCACCCATCATAGCGACCAGCTTACCGTTTTCCTGCTCCTTACGGATATAGTTCATCTTGTCTTCCGGTTTGGCCTCAGCGATATAATCGTCTACACCTGCTTTTTCTGCGATATATTTTGCGGTCAATGGGTTATCACCAGTTACCATTACCGTCTTCACACCCATCTTACGCAGACGCTCGAAACGTTCCTGGATACCCGGTTTGATAATATCCTGTAATTCAATCACACCGATAATGAAGTCGTCCTGTGAAACAACCAGTGGAGTACCACCGTTGCTCGTGATCTTCTGAACTAAATCGGCAACCTCTTTCGGGTATTTGTTACCTGCAGCCTCACTCATCTTACGGATGGCTTCGAAAGCGCCTTTACGGATACGAGTACCATTTGCCAAATCTACACCTGAACATTTTGTCTCAGCCGTAAATTTGATCATTTTCGATCCGGATGTATTCAGATCATGTACACGTACACCTTTTTCACGTCCCAGTTCTACGATTGACTTACCTTCAGGCGTATCGTCAGAAAGAGAGGACAGCAAACAAGCCTGTACAAAAGAGTGTTCATCAATACCAGATACCGGATAGAATTGGGTTGCTTTGCGATTACCAATCGTGATTGTACCGGTCTTGTCGAGTAGTAAAGTATCAATATCACCAGCCGTTTCAACCGCCTTACCGGATTTGGTGATTACATTAGCAGACAACGCACGATCCATACCTGCAATACCGATAGCTGACAACAAACCACCAATCGTAGTCGGAATCAAACAAACAAACAAAGAGATAAAGGCAGCGATCGTAATCGTCGTGTTAGAATAATCAGCAAACGGTTTCAAAGTACCGCAAACAACAACAAATACCAGTGTAAAACCTGCCAGTAGGATTGTCAAGGCAATTTCGTTCGGAGTCTTTTGGCGTGAAGCACCTTCTACCAAAGCAATCATCTTGTCCAAGAAACTTTCACCCGGTTCAGTTGTGACTTTTACTCTAATCTGATCTGACAATACTTTCGTACCACCAGTAACCGAACTCTTGTCACCGCCTGCTTCACGGATCACCGGAGCAGATTCACCCGTAATGGCGCTTTCGTCGATAGAAGCCAGGCCTTCGATGATCTCACCATCGGAAGGAATCGTATCGCCGGCTTCACAAATAAAGATGTCGCCTTTCTTCAACTGAGAAGAACTGACAGTCTCGATCTTATTACCGACACACAAACGAGCCGGAGTCTCTTCACGAGTCTTACGCAAACTGTCGGCCTGTGCTTTACCACGTGCTTCTGCAATCGCCTCTGCGAAATTTGCGAAAAGCAGCGTTGCGAACAATACAATAAATACTAACATGTTGTAACCGAAAGATCCTTGCGTCGTATCGCCTGTGGCTACTGCCCATATAGTAACGAACAACATGACGAATGTCACCACCTCTACGATAAACATGATCGGGTTACGGAACATCACCCGCGGATTTAACTTAACGAATGATTGCTTCAAACTTTCTATAACGAGCTCCTTTGGAAATAAAGAAGCAGCTTTGTTATTTCTCATCTTCTTAATCTGTCAATTAGTAAATACTAAAATATTCAGCGATCGGGCCTAATGTTTGTGCAGGGAAGAATGACAATGCGGCTACGATCACGATTACGCAGAATGTCATCACACCGAATGTAACGGTATCGGTCTTCAATGTACCCGCACTTTCTGGAGTATATTTCTTGTTTGCCAATAGACCTGCGATAGCAACCTGTCCGACAATTGGTAAATAACGTGAAATGATCAACGCCAAACCGCAAGTATAGTTCCAAAAATAGGTGTTGTCACCTAATCCTTCGAAACCGGAACCGTTGTTAGCGGAAGAAGAGGTATATTCATATAGCATTTCACTGAAACCATGGAAACCGGGGTTGTTTAACCAACCGCCTTCACTCTCAACAAAGCCCGGACAATATACCCACACATAGCTGGAAATTGCGGTAAAGATCAAGATAACGAACGGGTGAGCTAATGATACGATCGTAGCGATCTTCATTTCCCGAGCCTCAACCTTCTTACCAAGAAATTCCGGTGTACGTCCGACCATCAAACCGCTGATGAATACGGCAATGATCAGGAATGCATAGTAGTTCATGAAACCTACACCGACACCACCGAACCATGTATTGATCTGCATGTTCAACATCTCGACCATACCGGAAAGAGGCATTGTACTGTCGTGCATACCGTTAACGGAGCCATTAGAAGTGACAGTCGTAGTCACAGACCACAAAGCGGTTGCACCCGGACCCAGACGGGTTTCCTTACCTTCCATAGCACCGCAAGACTGGTCAATACCCATCTCGTCGATTTTCGGGTTACCTGCCATCTCATAGTGAACGTTACAGAATACCCCCAAAAGATAAGCAAACAGCATTACACCATAGATCACATAACCTAACTTTTTACGTTTCAGATAAAATCCCAAAGCAAATACCAATGCCATCGGAATGATCAGAATAGACCAGCATTCTACAATATTGGTCAGGTAAGTCGGGTTTTCCAATGGGTGAGAAGAGTTTACTCCGAAGTAACCACCACCATTCGTACCTAACTGTTTAATCGGAACGATTGCAGCTGTAGGGCCTTGTGAAACAGTTTGTTCTGCTCCTTCCAATGTCGGGATTGTCATTTTGGAGTCGAAGCCCATCGGCGTACCTTGTATGATCAGGATGAAACCCACGATCAGAGACATCGGGAAAAGGATACGTGTACAGCTGATCACTAAATAGTGCCAGAAGTTGCCGATTGTTTTAGTTGTTTTGGTAGCCATCGATTTCATAATTCCAGCCATAGCAGCCATACCTGTTGCAGCAGTGATGAACTGGAACAACATGATGACGAACAACTGTGTAAAATAAGTCAAACCGCTTTCTCCGCTATAGTGCTGCAAGTTACAGTTAACCATAAAACTAATACACGTATTGAACGCCAAGTCCGGACTTTGTCCGCTATTTCCATCGGGGTTCAAAGGAAGATATCCTTGCGATACCAACAGGATCATACCCCAGAAGAACCAAAATACGTTTATAATAAGCAGAGATTTCAGGAATACCTTCCAATCCATCTCTTCGTTGGGGTTGATACCCGCCAGTTTGTAAATAAATCTTTCAATCGGAGCCATGAAACGCATACAATCGTTTCCCTCCTTGTACACCTTGGCGATATGCTTTCCTAATGGATAGCTGATAACTATCAGCAGCAATATCTGCAATGCTACACCTAAAATTTCTGTATTCATCTTTTCACTTAAAAAAATAATTACCATTAAAACTTTTCGGGCTTAATTAGGACATACATCAAATACCCGAAGATCAATAAGCAAAGTATAAACAGTGCTAAAAACATAATTTAATTCTCCTTTCTCATATTAAATTTTCTCAAACCAGTCCACACACTTGAAGAAAAACCAATAGCATGCTACACCGGTAGCACACAAGAACAAAAACGATAACGTATCTTCCATACTTCTTTTTATTAAATTGTTAATACCATTTATTTTTTCGTTTTCTTATATGCTAAAGTCGTGCCAAAAGTTTTAATTCATGCGTAATTATCTATTTATTAGACATATAGTCAAAATCATTCTTGTTATGCAACATACTAAATCCTTTTCAAAATGAAAAAAATATTTCCATTTTAGGATAATCGCATATTGTTTGCCTTACCAGTCTTTAAGAGAGTTATTTTCACATTTCAGGCTTCTGGAGTCTTTTCCTTTTGATATAAAGTCTGTAATTAAAAGGTACTTGAAAAAACGAGAAAGACTTATCCTCCAGGAATAATATGCCGACATTTTCCTGAACGGGTAGGTATCCGTTCGCCATCCGATGCCTACTTGTTTCCTATCGGGTAAACATCCGTTTTTCCCTCCTCAGCCATGACCTTTGAAAAATAAAATACCTATGAGAAACCAGAAAGATGATATGAAAGAGTTAGTATGGAGGATATTGGTTTTGCTTTTTCATTTTGAAAAGGTACATAGAAAGACAAGCTTCCTAAACAGGCAGCCTGTCAGGTATACAAGAACAAAGTGCTTCACATTATAGTCCATAGGTTTCCATCTTCCTATAAAGCGTGGTTAACCCTATCCCAAGAAGACGAGCAGCTTCAGAATTCCAGCATCTGCAACGGCAGAGATTGATAGTCCAGTATTTCCCCCTCCGTAACAACTAAACATCTTTTTACCGTATTCTTTAACTCCCTGACATTTCCTTTCCATGGGTATCGTTTTATGGCTACCATGTATTTTTCTGATATCAGAAGCTTTTCCCTCCTTATTTTTTTGAAAAAGAAGATACGAATTCTCTTACAAAAAAATATCTTCCCGCCATTCCCATAATGGAGGAAGATGGATATGGAAAGAAGATAAACGGTTAAATAAATCTTCTCTAAAATTTCCATTAACTATTTCTTGTTCCAAATCGCGATTTGTTGCTACTATAACTCGGACATCGACATGTATTAGAGTAAGTACTACCAATTTTCATAAATTGCCCGGTCTCAAGAACATGCAGCAACCGGGTCTGCAAAGAAATATCCATTTCTCCTATCTCATCTAAAAATATAGTACCACCATTTGCTTCCTCAAAAAGTCCTTTTGTTTCCGTAATTGCCCCGGCAAAAAAACCTGCCGTGTGTCCGAATATTTCACTTTCGAGTAAATCTTTACTGAAAGAAGAACAATTTATAGCGACAAAAGTCTACCCACTTCGCAGGCTATCATTATGGATCAGACGTGCGAAAACATATTTTCTTGTTCCGGTTTCACCTGTCTGCAATACAGACGCATCCGTTTTTGCCACTTTTTGGGCTAATGAAACGGCCTCTAATATTGCCGGAGATTTACCGATTATTTTTTTAAGTGTGATTGTTTTTCGGTAGTTATATCTACAATAAATGCTTCGGATGCTTTCTCCATCTCTTTTGCGATAAGAGAAAAGATCCTGTTATTGTCATCACCTTTTACCAAGTAATCAAAGGCACTGCTTTTTATCGCCGAGACACTGTCTTCAATCTTTCCATGAGCAGTTAAAAGAATAATCTCCACCGAGGGAGATATGTTTTTCATCCGGTCTATAAGTTCGATGCCATTACCATCCGGCAAACAGACATCGCGAAGAACAACCTCCGGGGTATTAACCTGTAATTGTCTTAAACCAGCTTTACAAGTTGCCGCTCGATATACCTCATAACCTTCTAGCTCAAGAATACGGGACAATAATGCCAGCATCTGTTTTTCATCATCGATAATTAAGATTTTTCCCATATAATTTTTATGATCATTTTAAATTTCGCCAAAATCCTTGGATATCTGTCCAGCGCAGACAGGTTTCCAACAATCGAAATTTCTCTTTTTAGCTAAAACCGTGTTATTGATTATAGGCAATTCGCAATTCTCTTTGATATATAAAACAGCACATCCCCGAGCTGTTGTTGCCAATTGTTTTCTTAATGTATTCCAAGCATCTGCATCAGAAATAAAATATTGTGATTCGGTTGACTCCGTTTCATATTCCAGCTTGTATTCATTCAGTACCAATTCATTTTTTAGGTTTGCCTTCTTTTTGGGATAACACAAATAGGCGATCCCTGTCAAAAGAGTGATTCCGGCAAAAGTATTCAGCAGATATTCATAATAATCTTTTTCAAAGAAATAGAATTCATTGATACTACTATATATATATACGCCAACCACCAACAGTAATACTATCGTTATCCGTTGCTTAAAAAAATTCATCCGCATATTCTTTCCCATTTGTATCCTGTTTTTTTAGAACCAAGTCTTTAAAATGAGCCATGAATAAATTATATCCACGGCTCAAAAAGAAAAAACAATTCAAATCTTTACAGAATGAATGGAGAAAAAGATTTTGGTACACATAAAACAATTTTAATTGCAATAATA
>ENA-OVGM01000552-OVGM01000552.1-human-gut-metagenome-genome-assembly--contig:-NODE-552-length-38630-cov-51.426209_pt1 | contig 38630 bp, 24 predicted proteins | sample MGYA00237773_ERZ505425 | MGnify/ENA primary metagenome ERZ505425 (study PRJEB26158, sample SAMN06016407) | human gut metagenome | biome: human gut; feature: ankylosing spondylitis patient; material... | reverse complement strand
CACAAGGAGACTTCGTAGCGATCATGGGTCCTTCCGGTTGTGGTAAATCTACCTTACTGAATATCATCGGCCTGCTGGATAATCCGACAGACGGGAAGTATTATTTCGACGGCGAAGAGGTAGGACACCTAAAAGAGAAACAGCGTACTCAGGTACGTAAAGGAAATATCGGTTTCGTATTCCAGAGTTTCAATCTGATCGACGAACTGAATGTATATGAAAACGTCGAACTGCCTTTGATCTATCTGAAGAAGAAAGCCAGTGAAAAGAAAGAGATTGTATCCCATATTCTCGACCGGATGAACATCAGCCACCGGGCCAAGCACTTTCCGCAGCAATTATCCGGCGGACAGCAACAACGTGTAGCCATTGCCCGTGCCGTAGTAGCAAGTCCCAAATTAATCCTGGCCGACGAACCGACGGGTAACCTGGATTCACGTAACGGTACGGAAGTGATGAACCTACTGACCGAATTGAATCAGGAAGGTACGACCATCATAATGGTGACTCACTCCCAGCACGATGCCTCCTATGCTCATCGGGTAATCAATCTTTTCGACGGGCAGATCGTCACCGAAACTTGTGGTGTGAAAGATTAAAGCAACGGACCTTTCTATAAACAACCTCCGGGAGAACAGGAAAAACTTCCGGAGTTCATTATCTTTATTCTTTTAGGGAAGTCAGGCCGGTCGATAATTATTATATTTGCATAGTTATAATTTTCCATATGACAAAACAAGGTACCATCCTCATTGTTGACGACAATAAAGGTGTATTGGCAGCCATCGATATGCTGCTCAGCGGCACTTTTAAAAAAGTGATCACCATCAGTAATCCCAACCGGATTCCTGCTATGCTGGAAACGGAAAATATCGATGTCGTATTGTTGGACATGAATTTTTCCAGTGGTATAAATAATGGAAACGAAGGTATTTTCTGGCTGGGAGAAATACGGAAAATAAGCAACGATCTACCGGTCGTCCTATTTACAGCTTATGCAGACATCGAACTGGCCGTAAAAACAGTGAAAGAAGGGGCTACCGACTTTGTCGTCAAACCCTGGGATAATGCCAAACTGATAGCGACCCTTTTGTCTGCCTACCGCTTACGCCAATCCCAGACAGAAGTAAAACAACTCCGGGAAAAGGAAGTCGAACTAAAAAAACAACTGACTTCGGGCGAAGAGTTGATCTGGGGCGATTCTCCGGTCATGCAACAACTACATCGGCTGATCGAGAAAGTAGCTTCTACGGATGCCAATATTCTGATCACCGGCGAAAACGGTACAGGCAAGGAAATGATTGCCAAGGAACTGCACAGACTTTCCAAACGGAATAAGGAAGTCATGATTGGTGTAGATATGGGTGCGATCACAGAGACTTTGTTCGAGAGCGAATTGTTCGGTCACGTGAAAGGAGCCTTTACAGACGCCAAGGAAGACCGCGCCGGTAAATTCGAAGCAGCGAACAAAGGTACTTTATTCCTGGACGAAATCGGTAATCTGACCTACTCCCTTCAATCCAAACTACTGGCGGCAATCCAAAGCCGGCAAATCACGCGGATCGGTTCCAATAAACCCATCGACATAGATATCCGTCTGATTTGTGCCACCAACAGTAATCTTCAGAAAATGGTTGCCAGGGGTACTTTCCGCGAAGACTTGCTTTATCGGATCAATACCATTCACATTGAGATCCCTCCTTTAAGGGAAAGAGGTAACGATATCCTCCAGTTAGCCGAATCCTTTCTGCGTAAATACGGATCGAAATATAGTAAAGGGCAACTGTACTTCACCAAAGATACTCAAAGTAAATTGCTGGAATACTCCTGGCCGGGTAATGTCCGGGAATTACAACACGCCATTGAGAAAGCAGTGATTATGTGTGATGAAGAGGCATTAAAACCTTGTGATTTTTTCTTCAAGCCCAATAACGAAGTGCCGGCCAATAGTTCCAAAACCCTGGAAGAGATGGAAAAAGAGATGATCTGCAAAGCGATCGAGCACCATCATGGTAATATCTCCGCTATTGCCAGTCAGCTGGGTATCACCCGCCAAACCCTTTATAATAAGATGAAAAAATTCGGACTATAAGATTTCATCGTCATTCCATTGAAAACGCGAACCTTTTAATCTGATCTCCCATGTACCGCATTCTCAGTTCCCTCCTGGCTATCGTCATTCTATCTATCGTTTCCTGGCAAGCTTTCCGGGAAGGAAACTATTTAGGAGGAGCCCTGGCTGCTGCGGGAATCATCGGGCTGACCGGGTTGATATTCTATTTTATCAATACGACCAACCGAAAGTTAACCTATTTTTTCAGTGCTTTGGAAAATGACGATTACACCATACGTTTTGTCGAAAACGAAGGTATGCAATCGGAACGTTTGTTAAACCATATCCTGAACCGGATCAAAAGCATCATACAGAATACCCGGATCGAAATACAGCAGAAAGAACGGTATTATGAGTTGATCTTAAACAGTATCAGCTCGGGAGTGATCGCCTTAGACGATAACGGATTCGTACTTCAATTGAACCGATTTGCCCTAAAACTCATCGATCTGGAAGTTTTCACCCATGTCAGCCAGCTTAGAAAAGTTTCTCCTGTTCTGGCCGAAGCATTTAAAGAAATCCGTCCGGGTGAAAACCGGAGAGTGACTTATACCAACGAACGGGGAAGTATCCAACTGCTGATCACTGCCAGTGGTATCACAGTCAACGGAAAACATACCCGGCTTTTAGTGATCAACGATATCGAAAATGAAATGGACGAGAAAGAAATCGACTCGTGGATCCGGCTGATCCGGGTACTAGCCCATGAAATTATGAACTCGATCGCTCCGATCACTTCATTAAGCGACACTTTATTAGAAATACATAAAACGAATCCGGCAGCCCATACGCCCGAAACGATCAGGCAAAATACCATCAACGGCTTGCAGGTGATCAGTGAAACCGGTAAAGGATTGGTTTCCTTTGTAGAATCCTACCGGAAATTTACCCGTATTCCCCAGCCGGAAAAGGAAATCATAGAATTAAACGAATTTATCCAGCGAATGATCATCCTTTGCAGTATGGAACCGAACTTCTCGGCGATCACGATCCAAACCCAATTAACGCCCGAAAACATCCGGGTCTATGCCGACCCCAACCTTTTAGGCCAAGTCATGCTCAATCTGATGAAAAATGCCATACAAGCCTTACAGAACCGGGAAAATCCGATACTGCGGGTTGTTGCGGAACAACTACCAACCGGCAATATCCGGCTTCAAGTCATCGACAATGGCCCGGGAATTCCTTCAGATATGATCAACGAAATCTTTGTTCCCTTCTTCACGACTAAAAATGAAGGTACCGGTATCGGTCTGAGTATTGCCCGTCAAATCATGCGTGCCCACGGAGGCAATCTCAAAGTAAGCTCTATTCCGGATAAAGAAACGGTCTTTACCCTGGTATTATAACTATTCGTTCTTCAAAACGTCGACCGGATTTATGCGTGCTGCCCGGAAAATTTGCCAGGTAACGGTCAGCAAGACAAATACGACACAGATAACGGCCACGCCCAAATACAAGCCGACAGGTAATTCGGTACGATAGGCAAAACCCCTCAACCACAAAGTCATCAGGTGATGTGCTATCGGAAGTCCGATTGCACAGGCCAATAAAATCCGTCCCAGGAACTGCCGGTCGAGCAGCAGAATAATTTGCCCGACACCGGCGCCGTTCACTTTTCGCAAAGCCACTTCTTTACGTCGGCTTTCAGCCATAAACATCGAGAAGGCCAGGATACCCATCCCTCCCACCAAAATAGCGATGGCAGTAAAAATATGGATCATTTTCACCAAAGCCATATCCCGGTTATAGAGTTGTGAAAATTCATACTCAGTATATCTAAATGCCATCCCGGGAAAGCGTTCCTCATACAATTGCTGCAAATGTCCGATTACTTTTTGCCGACAGCCTTCCCGGTAGCGGACCGATATGCTATAACTCAGTAAAGGCAGCTCATACGCGATCACCATCGGCTGTATTTTTTCATACAAAGGTAAAAAATGGAAATCCTTGACCACTCCAACGATACGGAATGTCCGGAATCCATCCCCCAATTTCAGCAAGCTTCCCAAAACCTCTTTTTTCCCTAACCGGCGGGCAAACTCTTCATTCACCAGTATTTCCGGAAAACCTTTCGGCTCAGCCCTCAAAAAATCCTCAGCTATGCGGGGATAACTCTCTGCTTCAATGTTCCTGCCTTCTGCCAGTTCAATGCGATAGGTGGGAAGATAATAGGCATCTCCATGTATGAAATAAGCCTTGATCTTCAGATCAGGTTGATCGTCCGGTGAAAGCTCCTCCGGATCTTCGTGTAACAAAGGCAGGTTATCTCCGTTCGTATAGGTCAGAATATCGGGATCGGCATTCCTGATCTCCTGCCGTACACTTTCCAGGTCGGCAGTATCTCCGAAATCCCATGAAAAATTCACTACTTGCTGATTGTCAAACCCTAAATTCCGTTTTTCAATAAAATTCATTTGCCGGGTCAAGATTACCGAACAAGCCAAAAGAGCAGTAAAGATACACATCTGCAAAACCGAAAGAACGATTTTCATATCCAGACGTCCCGAAAAACGTTGCAAAATCTCCCTGACCGAATGCTGATTGATATGCCGCTTCATCCATCCGGCCAAAATCAGTCCCATTCCCACCATCAATAAGACAACCATTCCCAGAAACAAAGCGATCTCTCCCCAGGTGACCGACAGGTCATACGTTTTCCCGGACGACAAAATAGTAACAAATCCCGGATGTAACAACCACACCAACACCCCCGACACACTTAAAGCGATACAGGCATAAAGCACAATTTCCCAAAATACCCGCCAAAATAAAATCCGATTATCGGCCCCCAAACAACGTTGCATAACAATCCCGATAGCCTGGGTATGCAGCTGAGCCATGGATATCATCAAATAATTCCCGGCAGCCAAAAACAGGATCAATATGGCTACCCCGGCCAGAATTACATTCAACCGCCGGGATCCATGCGGTAAATCCTCAGCGATATGTTCCGATTTCAGGTAAACCTCTTTTAAAGGTTGCAATTTAAACTGTTGTTCACCCACCGCTATATATTCGTAATTACGTTCGATCATCTCCGGTATTCCCTTTTCGATAGAAGCCGGATCGATATCTTTATTCAACTTAAAATAGGTATAAAAACCGTGTCCTCCCCACGCATCCAAATCTTCTTTCGAAGAAAGATCCATCACATAATCCGCCTGTAAAGAAGAGAAAGCCGGAAAATCTTCCATCACCGCCACAATCCGGTATTCATGTCCCGGATCCTTTGTATTCCAACCGGACTTTACCCGAACAACCTGCCCTAAAGGATTTTCATTATCAAAATATCTGAGGGCTTCCTTCCGGGACACCACCATCCAATCTTTTCCCCAGTCCTGTTTCACATCGCCACTGACCAGAGGAAAAGAAAACAGATCGAAAAACTGTTTATCGACTTGCAGACAATTTTTATTTCTAAGGTACTCTTTATCTGTAGCCTTTTTCACATCGAACAGCCAATCAGCCACCCGGACATATTCCTCTATTCCCGGAAATTCTTTTGCGGCATAAGGAGCTGTAGGAGCACTGGTATAGGAAGAGGGTGTCCAAAAAGGCAAAATACCCCCTTGTAGAATCGGATATTTGATTTCAGTCTCCAATAGGGATACGAATAAATCGAGGGTGCCAAATACTTTTTGGACACCCTCATACTTACTTTTCAAAGTCACCCGATAGATCTGATCTGCATGTTGATGAAAACGGTCTGTTTTCCATTCTTTCACGACATGCATATAAATTAACAAGACCGACGTAAAAGCTATAGTAAACCCCACCACATTAATAATCGCATAAATCTTATGACGCAAAATCCTGCGTCCGATCATTTTCAAATATTCCCGAATCATACTATTTCATTTATATCTGTCCATTATTCATTTTTCAAAGCTTTCACCGGATTGGCCAATGCAGCTTTCCTGCTTTGCCACAAAAGAGTAAAAAATGCCACTCCTCCAGTGATCAGGAAGGCTGCAGCAAATAACCACCACGCTAAAGAAGCACATTCGATAAAGTTCTCTCTATATATTTCAATCACCCACCAGGCAATAGGAACCGCAACAACGAAACTACCCAGGATCAGGACAATAAAACGCCTGAACAATAAAAGTAATATCTCATGGGGTGTCGCTCCATTTACTTTCCGGATCCCAATTTCACGGAAGCGTTGCCGGATATCGAAATAAGCAAAGCCGAATAAACCGATCGAAGAAATAAAAATAGCCAAAAGAGTAAATATAATCGTCACCTCCGCCATTTTTTTATCTTTCGTATACAACGCCCGTACCTCATCCTCAAAAAAATAATATTCGAGTTCTCCCGGTTCTTGTGTCTTCTGATACAGTGTGTTCAACAGGCTGATGACTTCTTTTTCTTTTCCTTTTGTCACCTGCATCTGGTAAGGACAATCCTCCCGGTCATCGAAATAGACCATGATCATCGGAGCTATAGGAACAGCCAAATGATCTACCCGGAAGTCCTCGACCACTCCGATCACTTTCCATCCTTTCCCCCAATACTGGGATTCCAGTTCTGCCTCCTCGAGAGAAGTAAACCCGAACATTTTCAGGGCCGTCTCGTTGAGTACAACCTTTTCCTCCCGGTCTTTATCTTTTTCAAGATCGAAGAAACGGCCTTCTTTCAGTTTTAATCCGTACAAAGTCAGGTATTCGGGAGTCAGGCCCACCAATCGGCAGGAAATATAATCCCCACCCCCTCTGGTATTTTTCCAGGGCATACTGCCACCATCCAATAAGGATTGTCCGGAGCAGGATTGCTGAATATAAGGACACTTCTGAATTTCATCAATCACATAATCTATCCGTTCCCGATGCTGATCCTGACGCGCTTTCTCTTTTTTCCACCTATTCTCACGCTCCGTGGCATCCTCTACCCACAAACTTTCGATAGGAAGACTTTTAAATAGCTTGGCATGCACGATATTCTCCTGATTGATCCCCAAGTCTTTATTCAACATAAAATCCAATTGCCTGATAAAATAAAAAGAAACAATCAGCATGATCAGCGTCATCACATACTGTATCCCTAATAAAAGATGACGGGTAAAATTCTGACTCTTAGACACTCCCGATGTTTTCACCGCCATCGCAGGCTGAAGTTTCCGGTATTTCCACAGGGAATATAAAGAGACGATTCCCGGAACCAGAAGCAAGATCCCAACACACAAAAACGAATCGAACCGAATATCCATACGAACCGGTAACCCCATTTCTTGCTCAATCCATCCTGCCAGGACACCAATAACTACGACAGCCAAAATTACCCCTCCGGTCACCATGATTATATTTTCCAACCAAAAATCCAGCCAAAGATTTGGACTTCCCTCTCCGAGTACTTTCTTCACTCCCAGTTCTCTATTTCTTCTCAACAAAGCAACCTGATAGATATTCATATAATTGACCAGGCTGATCGACAGAATTACCCATCCGGCAATCCATAATATCATCAGTGAGTGTTTGTTGCCATGCCGTAATAAAGTAAAGACATCGGAAACGATCCCGGTATTGAAATACAATCCCTCAAACGGAATGAAATCATAATTGAAATGCTGGGAACCATAAAATTTCTCCGGAAGCAATTTTTCTTTTACCGACTGTATACCGACTTTTTCCTTCAATACGATAAATTCGCTCATCATACGGCTAAACTCGGGGCGGTCCGGAATCAACACATCAAAACGAAAAGAACTGTTCACCGGAATGTCTTTCAAAATTCCGGTTACGGTATAGTCTTTGTTTCTGAATTGGATTTTTTTACCCAACGGATCTTGTTCGCCGAACATCTTCCGGGCAAAAGAACGGGTGAGCAACATATCTGTCGTTTGCTGTAAAGCCGTAGCGGTATCTCCTACGACCAACGGAAAATCGAAAACCTGAAAAAATCCGAAGCCGGTAAATAAAACATCGGCTTTGTAAAGCCGGTTCTCTACCGACAGTTGTTCTCCGTCAAAAGCGCTCACCCGGGTACGGGCCTCCACTTCCGGGTAATCCGCCAACCGGTCACTACAATTAATGATCTCACTCAGGCAGGGAATATCGATCTCAGAAGCCTGAGAAACCGTACAATAAATCCGGTGGTAATTCCGTTGAGCGGTATCGGTCGTATATTCCAGCCAAACATATTTTACAATCACGATAAAACAGGCTAATCCCAATCCCAACTCCAGAATACTGATACAAGAACACAAACGGTTCGACTTCAAGGCCCTGAAAGCAAAAAGGATCCTTTCCGGAATACTGTACATCATTCTCTTATTTTAGATCGTTCACTCATTTCGCAACGTTTTGACCGGATTCAGGGAAGCTGCCCGATAGCTCTGCCCTCCTACCATCAAAATAGCGATCAAACAAGCCGTCACACCTACCCCAAGGTATACCCATACCTGTTGTGAAATATGATAGGGATAGGTAGCCAGCCAACGATTGATCAGATACCAGGTTATCGGAACGGCAATGGCAAAGGCAAGAATAACCCACTTCAAAAATCCCCATATCAACATATTCAACACATCCCTTACTTTGGCACCGTTCACCCGGCGCAACCCGATTTCTTTCAGACGTTGCTGAATAAAATAAGTAGACATCGCCAAAATTCCCATAATGGCCAGTATGCATGCGATCACTGTAAAATAACCGATCATACCGACTGCCCTGTCTTCTGTTTTATACCATTCATCGATCGTCTGGTCCATAAAACCGGAGTCGAAAAGGTCGTTCCCGATAAAACGGATGTAGGTATCCTTTATTTCCTGATAAGTCCGGCCAGGATTTTGCCGGTCTATTTTCACTAAAATCTTCCAGGGATATTCCTCTTTCCCCAAAGGAACCATATAGGCCAAACCCATTTTATGCCGTAAATCCCGGAAATGAAAATCATCGACAATACCTCTAATCCGCCAATTCTTCAACCCCGCGAGATTTTGAAAATCCTGAGGTTTTTCTCCTAGTTCAAGTTCTTTTACTGCTGTCCGGTTAATCCATATTCCCCAATCCGCTCCTGTCGGCTCTACATGCAAACCCAGTACATGAAAAAAAGCGGAGTCGATTTTAAATACTTGCCAACTTAGAGACCTTTCGCCTACTTTCATCGAATTATTATTTCCACCGTCTAAAGGCGATCCTTGACAAAAAGAAAGATTAACTACTCCGGGGATCCGCATCATTTCACTCCGTAAAGCATCCTTCTGGGAAGGATCGACCACGTTGTCCAGGTAAATGACATTTTCCCGATCGAATCCCAGTTTATAATTCCGTAGATAATAGGCTTGCAGTAAGATGGTAAACGTAGCAATCGTCAGAGCTATTGCAACGACATACTGGAAACAAATCAATATATTTCCATAAACGCTTTTCATCCTCTTTTTAAATATCCCTTTTACAACTTCTATAGGTTTGAAGCGGGTTATAATCCAGGCAGGTACAAGACCGACAAGACCTCCGAAAAACAGAAGCGACAGAAGAAATATAATTCCGTTACCCCAGGTCAACATATCCCGATAAAACAAACGGGTGTCGAAAATCTGTTCAAAAAAGGGCATAAAAATCCAGGAAAATACCAAAGCGATCGCAAACGAAAAAGTACACAGAATCAATGATTCTACGACAAACTGCCAAAACAAGGTCGTATTATTGATTCCTAACAATTTTTTGATAGCCGCTTCTTTGGCCCGATTCGTAGTCTGAGCAATGGAAAGGTTATTGTAGTTTATTAAAGCCAATATCAAAATCAATAAAGCGATTACGGACAATCCCACCAGGGTTGTTTTGCTGTTTCCCTGTGTTTTGCTATTAGATGTCTTTCCTCCCCAATATACCGCACTCAATGGTTCAAAATCCAGTTTACTACTAAAACCATCACGATATTTCCAGTAAGTACTCTTAAAATCCCGCAGGATAATGTCCTTTTTTGAAACGATATCCGTACCCGGATAAGTCAGGAGATATAATCCGAAAGAACTATTACCGTTTTCTTCCAATATCCGTGGCATTTCCCAAATATCTGCCAATAGATCGAAACGGACAAATCCTTCTGTAACCCCAAAATGAGTATTATAAGGAAGATCTTCCATAACGCCTGTAACGATCAGCCGATGTTTACCGTTGATAACAATTTCTTTTCCCAGAATATCCTCAGAACCATAAACTTTATGGGCAAAAGAACGCGTCAGTACAATATTATTCTTATCGAGTAACACAGTAGCAGGATCGCCTTTAATCAAGGGAAAGGAGAACATCCGGAAAAATGAAGAATCGATCAGAGCTGTTTGCATCAGGATTTTTTCCTGATGAGGAATTTCTACCATATAGTTCTGATTATAATACCTTGTATAACATTCGATCTCAGGATATTTACTTTGCAGTTCGCTACCAATCACAGCCCCCCAATACGATCCCTCTTCATCGACCACCCGATAAATCCGGTCTTTATTTTGATGAAATTGGTCTACCGATAGTTCCTGACGAATATAAACACTCAACACCAGTACAAAAGTCAATGCGATAGCAAATCCCAAAACCGTAATAGCAAAATAAAGCTTATTGTGAATCAGGTTGCGTACAAATAATTTAATATCGATCATAGGAATATGGATTTTACCCTAGATCCACAATCGACATGCCAATTTAACTAATAAATTTATATTCAGATATTTATCAAATAAACAGCACCTTAAATCTGTCAAAAAAACAGACAATACTTGTATAATTTATTGACAAACGTGTTGGAAGAATTATTTCATACCCAAAACTTGACGGGCAAAATCGAAAGTTTGTTGTCTGACTTCAGGAATAGCTTTCGACGATAAACCACAGGCAATAACGTGTACGCCTGCATTCGGAAAAGCAACGGCCCGTTTCTCGTCTTTAGGAGTTCCTAATTCGTCGAACATGTTCAACGCCGCTTTAACTTCTATCGTCTCATCCTGATGATCGGAATCTTTGTAATAATAACCTAAAAAAACAGGCTGAGAGACTTTTTCGAATTCCTGTCGGTTCATTCTCATATCCAGCAGTTGCTGCATTTACAATCTTCACTATCTGCCGGATCATCCGAAACGGCATATTTCCCTCCATGTACGGCCCGGCTGATCTGTAATCCCCAGGGACCGCTCAACAAGGGGGCCATAGGATTTTTAATTTTAATATTCGGTGAATATAAGATCAGGGCATCCACCAGCCTGGGAAAATCGGCCGCTAACATCAAAGCTAACGTACAACCGGTGGATGTCCCCATTATAATAACTTTCTTCCCCAATTTGTGAGCGATCACCAAGGCTTCTTTAGCCGAATTGTAAAGATTAGCCGGCGTCATACCGAGCATAGCCTCCGTACCTTGCAAGCCGTGGGCCGCCAGCCGGGGAAGATAAGCATTCACTCTAAATTCTTTTACAAAATCGGATATGATCGGCTGGCCTTCGAAACGGCTGGCCGTAAATCCATGCAGATAAAGCAATACGTAGGTTGTAGGCTGAGCAACCGAATCTCCCCATAAAATGATTCCCTGATTATCGGGCTTCACCGGTAACCGAGCCTCCCTGTCCTGCACATACTCACTGATACGGTCGATTCCAACCGGTAGATCCGGTAGGTCCGTATTCAATTCCGTACGAGGTAGCCGGGGGCCCGCCCAATAGGCAATGCCTAAAACAACAAGGATCAGTAAAGGTATCATATAACGTCGCTTCATCATATCCTCTTCTACTTTTCGTTTTCCCTCACTTCTTCCAGCAACATTTCCATGGCTTTAGAGGCTGCCTTCGCTATATTCCTTTCGCGGGTAAACGAAAAAGTGAACAATTTTGCATAACTCTTCCGGGGTGTCGCTACTCCGATCCAAACCGTCCCTACCGGTTTCTCCGGCGTGCCACCTCCCGGTCCTGCTACGCCTGAGGTCGACACCGCATAATCTGCTCCGGTGATCTTTCTTACTCCTTCGGCCATCTGTAATACCACAGCCTCACTCACAGCTCCTTCCCGTTCCAAATCTGCGGCATTCACTCCCAATACATTTACTTTCACCTCATTCGCATAGGAAACTACACTTCCTTTAAAATAATCCGAACTCCCTGCAATAGAAGTGATCAAATGAGCGATGTAACCTCCTGTACAACTCTCGGCCGTGGCCATAGTGACTTTCTTATTACGCAACAGTTCGCCTAATTGTTTCTCCAGAACGTCGTCTCCCTCGGCATATCTCACGTCCTTTAATACTTCTTTCAGGCTTTCGTAACATTCATCCAGGTGTTTTACACTTTCCCCTTTCGCCGTAATACGTAATCTCACCAGTCCCGGAGAAGGAAGATAAGCCAATTTCAATCCCTCTTTTAAGGCATCTTCCCAATTTTCCAGCATTTGTGCCAATTGGGATTCTGGGACATCGTATACTTTCAGCATCCGGTATTCCAATTGTAAATGCGGATACTTCTTTTTCAATTCCGGCATCACGGAAGTATCGATCAAATGTTCCATTTCGAAGGGTACTCCCGGTAAAGAGATCAGTGACTTCCAGCCTTTTTCGAACCACATTCCCGAAGCTGTACCTTTATCATTACGTAAAATCCGGCAATTATCCGGCAATAAAGCCTGGGAGCGATTTCCTTCGTTCATAGTCAATCCTCTCCTCTTCAACATTTCTTCGAGCCGAGCGAATACTTCCTCGTTCATTTTCAACTGTGAACCGAAATATTCAGCGAGTACCTTTTTAGTAACATCGTCCTTCGTGGGTCCCAAACCTCCGGTTACGATGATCAAATCCGCCTCAGACATCGCATATTCCACCGTCTCATAAATCTCGTCCCTCTTATCCGGGATCGATAAAATCTCTGTAATCTCTACCCCCATATCGGTCAAACTCCGGGCAATATATTGCGAATTCGTGTCCAGAATTTGTCCCATTAAAATTTCATCCCCTATGGTTATAATAATCGCTTTCATCAGGTCAATATTTCATTATCTATTCAATCCTTTGCTATCATGCCTCCTGCAAACAAATTTTATACCAACCCCCAACCGATTCTTCCGTAAAATTCAGTCCGGGAATTAAATTGGTTTATAAAGTGCGTCAAGAACCTTAAGTGATGAAGGAGCACCTCTAAATGGATCCGTGTCACTTCGTTTCTGGTCAATGTCGCCTTGCAGGCTCCTGATTGGCGAACCTGCGGTTCTGAAAGGGAATTTTTTACCCGGAACGAAGTTCCACCACTCAGCGTAGCACTAACCAGAAACCGTAGCCTTTACTGATCTTTTCTGTCAAACCAGAAAAACCTGCTCATTTTTCGGTAATTCCTTTCCACTGGTCTGTACGGAAGGGAGAAGCCAGCAAACCGGCGCTATTTACGAGGTTGTCGTCATAAGGATTATTGCTCCAACCGTAACGGACAGCTACCGGATTCGGTACTTTCTCACTGAAAACAACGACTTTATTCCCATCGATGTAAGCCTTTGCCCATACAAATTTCCGATCAGCTCCGGCAATGGAAAAACCGTTGACATACCCATAACGGTTACGATCGCTGGTCGTCAATCCGTCGCCGACATTCCCGAATGTCAGGATCACTTTCTCTCCCTCCACTTTCATAGACTTATAAACGGGACCTTCTCCCAAAACAGGTTGTCCGTAAGCAACCTGCAGAGCTGCTTTCGCCAATCGTTTCCCCACCTCCTGTTTATTTTTGGGATGAATATCGAAAGCCTCACCGATATCGGTAATAACGGCTTGTCCGGTCTTCGGCAAACTCAGGGTCATATTCTGTGCTTCACGAAGTTCTGCCCAATCGCTGTCTTTCGGCTGATCTTCCACCGCCATAAAATTAGCTAATTGTACCCACAGAAAAGGGAACTCATATCCCCACTGCTGCCGCCAATCGTTTATCATGGCCGGAAACAACGTACGATATTGATAAGCTCTGCCCGCATTATTCTCTCCCTGATACCAGATCACCCCTTTTATCCCATATCCGATCAAGGGATGCACCATCCCGTTGTACAACAAGGAAGAGAAGCTATTCGGACTAATCCCACTGACTTTATACATCGAAGTCACCACCGAAGGCTTATACACCCAATCACCGGCAAGCGAATATCTCTGTCCATCGATTTCCAAGTATACTTCCTCAGCTTTACCGAGGATTCCTCCCAAGCCGCCGGTATCCGTAATGCGAACAGCAATCACATTATTTCCCCCTTTCAGGACACCTGCCGGAATTTCATAAGACCTGTTGGGCATCCAGAAATTCATTTCTCCTACTTTCACCCCATTGACATAGGTCAGGTCTTCGTCATCCACTGCCCCCAGATTTATTCTGGCTTTTTTTCCTGTCACACCCGCCGGCAAATCAATGGTTTTCCGAAACCAAACAATCCCATCTTCGTTCGCCAGTTCTGCCTCCCAGACTTTCGGCACTGCCATCGTCTTCCACCCTTTGGTTTTATAAGCCGGAACATACCATTTCTGAACCAAACCTTTGTCTTTTTTCAAGGCTTCTTTATATAACCTGATATTATCCATCGAATACCCCATCGCTTTCTCCTGATCCTTTCCGGCATATTTTTTATAAGTGTCGTTGGTTTTAACAGCCGTCTCCCAGCTGGTCCAGGTTTCTATATCGGTACCTCCCCAGGAAGTATGAATCAATCCGACAGGCACTCCGATTTCGGGTTGCAATTCTTTACCGAAAAAGTAACCGACAGCCGTAAACAGAGGAGACGTCTGAGGATTACAGGCAGTCCATTCGCAAGGCTCCAGATCGAACTGCTCCTTCGATTGCATATTTTTCGGAACATTCAACAGACGGATATCCGGCAAAGTGGAGGCAGCAATCTCCTGCCCGGCATTTATAACATTATTCAAACCGAACTCCATATTCGACTGTCCGCTACAAACCCAAACATCTCCGATCAATATATTGGTTAAACCGATCGTCTCCTCTGCGGATTCGATCTGCATGTCGTAAGGTCCCCCGGCTTTCATAGCAGGCAATTCCACCCTCCAAATTCCATCCTTCCCGGTTTTTGCCGTTTGCACACTTCCATTCAAAGCGACGGAAATCACTTCATTCTTATCCGCTTTTCCCCACACCCGGATAGGCATATCCCTTTGCAATACCATATTGGAAGAAAAGAAGTGAGGCAGACGTACTTTTGCCTGTAAATCCATACACAGCAACAGCAAGACTCCTAATCCCAAAAGATAAATTCCTTTTTTCATACGATTTTATTAAATGTTAATAAGTAAATCCTGAGCACCGGCCTGTTTCTCTGGCAAAAGAGCAAACAATATGCCTATACCAAAAACAAATCCCAATAATTTTCCACCAACTTTTTTCATACTAAATACCAATTACAACTGAGTGAGTTCACAATAGACCCGATCTATAACATGGGGTAAATTTAAATAATTATTTTTAAAATAACATAGCCCACGGGGGACAGGGCCCTGCGCTATCTTTTCTCTCACAAACACAGTATTTTTTATTTGCCTATTTTTTCGTATATTTGCTTTAAATTAAAAAGGAAAGGAAATCTATGCGTTATCTCGATCCTAAAGCCGATCTGACTTTCAAACATGTTTTCGGCGAGCATCCCGACCTGGTGATCAGCTTGCTGAACGCCCTGTTGCCCTTAAAACCCAGGCATGAGATCAGGGAGATAGAATACCTTCCGGCCGAACTCGTACCGGAAAATCCTTTACGCAAGAACAGTATCGTGGACGTCCGCTGCCGCGATGCAGAAGGACGTCAGTTTATCGTCGAGATGCAAATGATCTGGTCTCCGGAGTTTCGCCAACGGGTATTGTTCAATGCTTCGAAGGCCTATGTACGGCAAATCGACACCGGTCAGGAATACGAACTGTTGCAGCCGGTATATTCGCTGAATCTGGTAAATGAAGTATTCGAGCCTGAGCTCGAAGGCTTTTATCATTATTATCAGCTAGTACACATGGAACACACTGAAAAAGTGATCGAAGGCCTACACTTGATTTTCGTCGAACTGCCCAAATTCAACCCACATACCTATTCTGAGAAGAAAATGCAAGTACTCTGGCTTCGTTTCCTGACGGAAATCAATGAACATACCCGCGAAGTGCCGCCTGAGCTGTTGGCCAATCCGGAAGTAAAAAAAGCCGTGAACGCCGTAGAAGAATCTGCTTTCACCGAAGCACAGCTTTTGGGTTACGAAAAATTCTGGGATATCATCAGTGTCGAGAAAACACTATATAACAGCGCTATCCGGAAAGGAATGGCAAAAGGAATTGAAGAAGGAATGACAAAAGGCATAGAAGTTGGAAGAGCAGAAGGAATTGTGGAAGGTATAGAAAAAGAGAAGCTCGTTATAGCCCGCCAAATGAAAGTAGACGGTTTACCGTACGACACCATATCCAAATATACAGGGTTACCGGTTGAGAAAATTGAAAAAGCGTAACAATAGCTCACTGCCCTGTCCCCGTGAGCTATTGAGGTATGGTGATGGTAAACTTGCTGCCGATTCCCAATTCACTTTCCAACCGGATACTTCCTCCGTATGCACAAACTACTTTGTGGACGAAAGTCAAGCCTAGTCCGAAACCGGTAGTTTTGGTCACTTGTTGATTTTTTACACGGTAGAACTGTTTGAAAATTTGCTTCTGATCTTTGGGTGCGATTCCCATACCGTTATCTTCGACGGTCAGCACATAATTGTCACCGATAGTATAAAAGTCAACTTTCACCACGGGATGAGTACCGCCATATTTAATGGCATTATCCACCAAATTAACAACGACATAATTGAAATATATTTTATCTAAACATGGATACTCCAGTCCTTCAGCAATCCGGTAACCCACCCGTGCGTAAGGCCGGATCAATGAAAACATTTCGGTCGTCATTTCCATCTCGAATTTCAGATCGATCACTTCCCGGTTTATCATCAATACAGAAGTCTTTAGAGAAGTCAGCATCGTATCGGTGATATCCGCCATCTTCATCAAACGCGCCTTTACCATAGTCAATTTTGTCGTATCCCGGGGACATAAGACAGAATCTTTCCCCTCCAGAATACCATTTACTACCGAAATCATCGTTGCCAAAGGCTTCTTCAATTCATGTTCCAAATGCGTCATTCCCATCGTTTGTATCCGCGCACTACGCATTGTCATCCGTATCGAACACCACTGCCAAACCAAACAGAAGATAAAACCGATCATGAATATCAATTCAACCCATAAAATACCACTTAAGGCGCGAAAGATAAAGGGAAGCTCGAAAGTAGCTAATAATTGATGTTTATTCTCATACCCTAACTCGATAGGAAGGGTCATAATAGAATTAGAGGATTTTCCAAAATTTTCAGTAGACAATAATTCTTTTCCCTCTATATTCAGTACCTTCAATGTTGGATTTTCAATAATACCTTTTTCCTTTAAATAATTTATATACAATTCATTCAATCTAAAAACATCAAATAATCCATGTTCACTCAAACAATCATAAATTACCAATTTTCCTAATTCAGCTACCATATCAGGAGATTTAATCGAGATCATGTTCTTTCTATTATCATAATACCAATAGAAAAAATGATGATCTTTTGTTAAACCATATGTTAATCTATAATTTTTAGCATAATTCAGACCTTCATCATATAAATATTTATAAGTGGTATTTAATAAAACTTCATTTGCACTTTCACGAAACTCCCTAAGTTTTATTTCACGTACATGGTATAACCAGATTCCTTGTCCTAATAAAACACATATTAATAAGACAACGGACATTTGTCCCATCGTTTTTATACTATTATTCTTCATACTTTAGCTTAGAGTATATTATAGAACAAAAAAAAATTTTACAAAATTAAGAATCTTTCCTAACTTTGTACTGTCACAATCAATATTTATAAAAATGAGAAAAAAAGCCAGAATTTTTATGGGAGGAATTATTATTCTGACCACACTGTCTATTAATTTTATGTTTTCTAGAGAATCTACCATCACCAATATTACTTTTGATAACATAGAAGCTTTAGCCGAAAAAGAATCCATTGATCCAGATGCTACATGTATATATGTAGGGGCTTTTTGTTTTGGTATTGACTCAGATGGTATTGTAGGTGATCATTTTGGATTAAGTGCCATACAAGAATAACATTAATTAGAAGAACAATTGATATGAAAAAACTATATTACTTCATCATCCCTGCTCTTCTGCTCGGCAGTTGTCAATCCGATCCGACCTTAGAGACCGAATCTTCTCCGTTAGTACGGACGAAGGTGACAGAGCTTCAATATGCCCAAACAGACAAAATCGATGTGGAGGCATTGAACATTATCTCTCCTTATAAATTTGTAAAAAAAGGAAACTTATATGCTTTTCTTACTCCCAGTAGCGCTTACCGTTTCGCCATTTATAACAGCGAAAACGGAACCGTTACCCGTTTAGTACCGGCAGGCAGAAACGAAAGAGAAGGCATGTATTTTATCAGTATGAACCTAAACGGAGACATCGTTTCGGCATTCGATTTCGGAACTAAAAAGTTCGTGGAAATTAACTTGAACGAATATGCGACTCCGGGTTACCAGCCTACGTTCACTTCCCTCACCGACAACAACAAGACCCCTATCGGAGCCATCCGGATCGGTGACCGCCTGCTGTCGACCGGAGTTTATACCCAAGGCCGTTATTGCATCAGTCAAGCATCCGGAGCCGACACCTATAGTGTAAGTTATCCGGCCTGTGCCGATCCCACTCTGACGGATACGCTCAAAAGTGCATTTTATGCCAGCAATACCTTAGCAGTAAAACCGACGCTCGAACGCTTGGCCTGCGCCAATATGCAAACCGGTTGCCTGGACATTTGTGAAATCAACGGTAACGAACTGACCCGTGTCAATGAAGTGCATCTGACCCCTGCCAAGGTAAAATTCAACCGTCACCGTCCCAAAGGCCGTGGTTTAGTCCATCCGGTCAATTATTCCAAATATCATATTTTCGGGTTCTGTGATCTGGCTGTATCGGATGATTACATCTATGCCCTGTATTCAGGACGGACGCTAAAACAACATAATCTGGACGTCGACAAAGGCAAAACCATACTGGTATTCGACTGGAACGGTTCGCACGTGCGTACTTACCGCCTGGAAAATGCTTGTTCTTCGATCAGCTATAGTGCCGAAGAAAATACCATTTATGCCTTATCTCAGGAAAACAATCATTCCGAGATTATAACACTCCATCTCTAGTGTTGTCGCTATACTCCACTGCATATAGAGGAGAGCGAACTTGAAGTAAGATTGTCTGCCAGACTCTCTTCTCAAGTTCCTCTCTATTTTTTATGCCCTTCCTTCAAGAAAAGAGGAGCGAGCGGTAATCGCCGTTTCGTACTTCAATTAATTCCGTTTCTGTGGTAAAGTGATCACACACTTGTTTCCGTTCGGTTTACTTATAAAGCGGATTTTTCCTCCATAACCACCGACCACTTGCTGTACGACAAAGGCCAGTCCCGCCCCGGTGGATTGTTCCGGCTGCCTGTCTCCCGGATCTATTTTCCTGCCATTATCTTCGACTGTCAACATATAATGTTTCTTGTCGGTATAAAATTCGATCCTCACTACGGGGTGAACTCCGGCAGATACAATAGCTTTATCTACCAAACAAAGGATCAGATAATAAAAATATACCTTATCCAAACAAGGATATTCCGCTCCTTCGTCGATTTGGTAACCCACCAGTGCCTGTGGCCGGATCAGAGAAAACAACTCAACGATCATTTCCATCTCCGATTTCAGATCGATATTTTCCCGGTCGATTTTCCATACCGAGGTCTTTAAAGCACTCTGCTGCATATCGATGGTTTCAGCCATTTCCACCAAGTGCGTTTTTATCGTATTCAATTTCAATTCCTCCTCCACAGACAAGGCAATCCCCTCGCATTGCAGCTTACCGTCGATCACTGCCATCCACTCCGTTAAAGGTATCTCTTCCGAAGGTGTCTTCCCCATCATCTGTACCAGTGCCCTTCGTTCAATCCTTTTCACCACACCCCTTTGCCAAACTAAACAAACGATAAACCCGATCAGGAAAATCACCTCCACCCACAAGATATCGTTCAGTCCCCGGCCGACCGTCTGCTCGAATCCATGATTTTCCATTTCACGTACCCGATACAACCAAATTCCCTGTCCCAGTATTATACAGATCAGTAATCCCAACGATATACGTCCCAGTATTTGCATCTTATTCTTCATACCATCCGTCTATAGAATATTTTTTACAAACTTAAGAATTTTTCTTAAGTTTGTATATATTAAATTTACAAGTATATTTTCCCTCTACAAGGATGCAAAACCGATGTACGCAAAATCCCTTTCTGAATTTGCCGGTATCCTACTTCTTTCCGACTTTATTCAAACCCATATCCTTTTTTGATAAAAGCTTTTACCAGTATCACCTTTTCTCCCGGTGTTTCATTTATAATCCGGTAAGTAGCGGCAGCAGCAGGAATTACAAACGTTTCGGCATAATTAAAGCGTTGCCTCATTCCTTCGCGAGTCTCCACCCTTACTGCTTTCCCTTCCACCACCATCCAAACCTGGCAACTCCCTTCGGTTTCTACTTCCACCGCATCTTCGACGGTATACCGATGGACATCGTAAAAATGCTTTTCATGGGTCGGCAGATGTTCGAGTGTATAATGTTCGTTTTTTTCCAATACCTCGGGATGACAAACCAATTCTTTTGCCACCCGTTCTCCCTTCCGTTCGAAATAGAGGTTATCCATTCCCCGCTGTACATTCAGCGGACGGGGTTTCCCATTCAAATCCAATCGCAGCCAATCGTACATTTTAAAAGTAAAAATATACGGAGCACTACTGATTTCCAGCACCATACAATTCTTTCCGGAAGCATGAACCGTTCCGTTGGGTATCAGAAAAAGGTCGTGTTTGTGTGCCGGAAATTTCTGTACATATTTTTCAATGTCTATCGTCTTACCTTCTGCCTGGCTCTGTTTCAATACCTCGCCGAACTCTTCAGGCCGGATATTTTCCTGAAATCCCAGATAAACCTGGGGATTCTGCCGGCTATCCAGGATATAATACGTCTCATCCTGTGTAAAAGGCATATTAAACTGTTCCCGGATGTACGTAGTCCGGGGGTGACACTGTACCGACAGGTTACCTCCATCGAAAGTATCCAGAAAATCAAAACGAATCGGGAAATCGGTTTTAAACACATCGGCCGATTCTCCCAGAACTTGACGGTAATCGTTATACATCAGAAAATCGAAAGAAACTTCCAAACGATATCCGTTACTTTCGAACATCAGTCCATTTTCCAAAACCATCAATTCGAAAGACCAGGCTAAATTAGGCACTTCTTCATTCAATCCCGGGATGTGTTGTTTCATCCATTGCCCTCCCCATGCGCCGGGTTCGAACCAAGGGCGAACCCGGAAGAAATTTCTTCCCATCCGGTGTAATCCCTCTCTCAAATCCTCCCCGCTCATCATCAGCAATTGCTGTCCCCTGCGTTGTTCATCCACAATCAGCTCTATCTGTGGCAGACACTCCGCTTTATGCCGGTTCAGCACAACCCAATCCACAAAGAAAAAATGTTTATAGGTTTGCTGATTATTCTTCGGTTTATTCATACCCAGATTTTTCACCCACCCGGCCCGCATGCGAAACTGTATTTCATTTTTAGGTACATCGACATAGATCAAAGGTGCTTTCCATCCGGCCAAAGCAGCTCCTATACCGATCAGCACATTGATATCGGCCTCCTGGTCCGGCCTAAAAGCGTTCAACTTCCCGGGATCAAACCAATCCCTCAATTGTCTCTCCGTCATCCGGCCGAACAACGGATCTTCTCCTCCCAGATCGGGAGCGAGCATTTCCTCCAACGTCCGAGCATCCCGCATCGCGACATCGGTACGGAACCAACGTACACACTTCCCTCTCCGACGAAATTCATCTCCCAGTTCGCTCACCAGTTCGTCCCAAAACACTCCTCCATAACCATCGATAACCACCTGCCCGTGTCGCTCTATCCAATCGGCCAAACACCCTATCCCCGAACGGATCTTATTCTCCCCGACCGGAAAAGCCGGATACAAATCATAAACTCCCCGGGGAGTTGCCTGTGCTTTCATAGGAGCCAGATACTGTTTTGTATTTCTCTTTACCGCCTCTTCTTCCATCCCACTCCGGCCCAAGACCTGATTCGCATACATCGCCGCCCCGATCAGCGGAGCATCTTCCCATAAACGGCAAGTATCTATTCTCACTCCGATCCCCTGGGTTTCCAACTCAGACTTTATCCGTTCCAGAAATAAATCGGCACCCCGCATGATATTTCCCCCGAGCACCAAACAGTCCGGACAGAAATGTCTCAGAAAAGGAGCTATAAATCCGGTAAAATGATCGGCAAACTCTTCAAACAGAACTTTAGCAGCCTGTTCTCCCCGATAAGCATATTCCGCCAATGTCTTCACATCCATCACCGCTTTATCGGGAAAGCGGTGATTCCAGTTCGTTACAAACCAGCGGGTAGAAAAATAGTCGTCCGCTATACTATCCCGAAAAGGAATATTATACAAATACCCGTGTTCCGGAACGGCGGGCGTCGTTTCGTCCAATATTTCTTCCCGGGCCATAAACGTACTTCCCAGTCCGGTCCCGACCGTAACGACCATACTCCTCTCACTCCCCTGAGCCGCTCCCCCATAATATTCTCCCAAAGCATAAGCAGAAGCATCGTTCAGGAAGACAACCGGTAAACTGCATACCCTTTTTATTTCCTCTTTCAAATCCAAACCGAATAAGGCATCGAATTTTCGTACCCCATGAATAGCAGCTATTCCCCGGGTATAATCGAAAGGCCCGGGTATAGCAATTCCTATACCCCGCCATTCGTTTTCAGAACGCCCTTTCTTCAATGCTGTAATCACCCGAAGTATCCCCTTTATAATCGAAGTAGCAGAGCCTCCGGCATCTATTTTCTCATAAACTATAGTCCTCTGATCCATCTTCCCGGTAGTCCCTGTGACAATCCCACCTTTTACATGAGTTCCCCCGATATCGATTCCTAATAAATATTCCATTATTTCACCACATTAATATGTATAGACATTTATACATTGACAAATATAGTGCATTCTTTTTATTGTTACAAAGTTTATCTCTTTTTATTGTTTTACCGACACAAGCCGAACAAATAACAAACTAACGATCAGCATATTATCCAAACATACTACTAAAAAACAATTACTTTTTTTGATTTATAAGAATGAAATTTTACTTTCGCAAGTACAATTTTCCTACTTTTGCTTAAATTTTTCAATCATGAAAATATCGATCGATCACAATAGTGCGATACCTTTATATCTACAAATAGAAAATCAATTGAGGAACATCATCCGGGAACCGGAGTATAAAAAAGGGAAGATGTTACCCAACGAAGTAGATTTGTCGAAACAATTGGGAATTTCCCGGAATACGCTGCGCCAGGCGATCAACAACCTGGTCACTGAAGGGTTATTAGTCCGAAAAAAAGGGATCGGTACTATAGTAGTCAACCAATCGGTCAGCTCGAAAGCCAAAAACTGGTTGAGTTTCACCCAGGAAATGAAAGCGCAGGGAATCGAACCGACCAACTATGAATTACATACCAGCTGGGCGCTTCCTTCAGAAGAGATCTGTCGTTTTTTCTCCATCACCGATGAAAAGAAAATATTAAAACTGGAGCGTTTACGGGGTAATCCGGAATTTCCGTTCGTTTATTTCATCTCTTATTTCAATCCCCGGATAGGGCTGACCGGTAATGAAGATTTTTCCCGTCCCCTATACGAAATATTAGAACAAGATTATAGTTCTGTTGCAAAAATTTCGAAAGAAGAAATCAGTGCCCAGCTTGCCGACAAATTTCTGGCTCAGAAGCTTGAAATCAAGCCCGGGGACGCTATACTCATCCGAAAACGATTTGTATATGACCCGGGGGGACGCCCTCTGGAATGGAATATCGGCTATTACCGGGCCGATAGCTTCGTTTATACGCTTGAGTTCGAGAGGGAAGTATGAATTGGAGTTTATAAAATGCCGGAAGACCATTGGAGCGGGAACGAGTATCCGGTTCGGTTTTTCGAACGACCGATGGTGTCTGACAGAAACGTAACGTAAAGTTTTTTGCGCAGTAAGGGGTTCCGCCGTTCAGTGAGTTCTTCGAATAAGCGAAAGAAAAACAAAAGATTTTGTTTTTCCGAACAGGAGAAAAACCGATAAAATCAACGAAAGTCTTAACGGACCGGTCTGACGGTATAAAATCCGGAATCGGAATAGAAAGAAAAAACATACCTATATTTCAGGTAAACCGGATTTACTCGGCATCCACAGCTTCTACCTGTCCGATCGCCCTGATTCTTTTCAACAAAGAGGGATGCGAATAGTATACCCATTCGTACAGTGGATGGGGGGTGAGATTGCTTAAAGACTTCACAGAGATCTTCTTCAAGCCGGAAATGAGCGATTCACCATCGTAATACCGGGCAGCAAAAGCATCTGCCTGATATTCATTTTTCCGCGACCAGGCATTCATCACCAATCCCAATATCATACTCAACGGCGAATAGAGGATTGTAAAAGCGATCAATCCCAATTGGAAACAGGCCCGGTCACCTCCCAGAGCCATTGACAAAGCCGGCTGGTTGACAAAAAGCGAAAACAACCAAAGGATCACGCCGGTCTGAATCACAGATGCCAGCATAAATTGAACGGTATGCCGTTTTTTATTGTGTCCGACTTCATGGGCCAGGACAGCAACAATTTCTTCCTCGGTCAAATCCTTTATCAGGGTATCATACAAGACAATCCGTTTGCGGGGACCGAAACCGGTAAAATAAGCATTTGCCTTCGTAGAACGCTTCGATCCGTCGATTACAAAAATATTGTCCAGTTTAAAGCCCACTTTCTCTGCAAAAGCATTGATTTTATCCCGTAAAGCCCCGGCCTCCAAAGGAGTCTGCTTATTGAACAAAGGCACAATCAACTGGGAATAAAACATAGCCATAAAAACCGAGAATACAGAAACTATTCCCCAGGCATACAACCAAAAGAAAGAACCAGCCCATTCATAAAACCAGACGACAGCCGACAGCAACAGTCCGCCGATCACCCCGGAAACCAACATTCCTTTGAGTAAATCCAATCCATAGGTCTTCATTGTCGTTTTGTTGAAACCATATTTTTCTTCAATATGAAAAGTAGCATACCAATCGAAAGGCAAACCGAGTAGCCCGGAAACCAGCGACAAGCCCAACATAAAAAGTAAGGTCTGTAAAACCGCCTGATCTGTCCAGGTCACCACCCAGGCATTCCACCAACCGAAACCTCCTGTACACAAAAACACCATCATCACGATAAAAGAAAAAGTGGAACTGATCAGATCGAAACGATTCGTTTCGCGCTTATAATTCTGAAAACGTGCATATTCTTTTTCATCGTAAATTCCCTTAAGATTTTCAGGTAATACAGGCGCCATAGCCCGCATATTCACCCATTCCAAAATCCGTTCTACAATAAAATCAGCAACTAAAAAAACAACGATAATAATAAAAACAACCTCAGTATTCATATTCAAAATAAAAAAGTATAAACGGATAAAACTATTCTGCCGTTAATTTTTACAAAAATAGTAAAATCCATATATTCCTCCGTGATTTATTCAGATCATTTCTAATTACAGAAATTTTTCTTTAAAACTCTCGGGATTTTCATTTATTAATTTTAATTTCGTTGCGCAAATAATGAATTCATAAATCAATCCAGATAAGTATGGCAGAATTTAAGTATCAGGAACCGTTTCCTATTGAAAATGATACCACAGTGTATCGCCTTTTGACAAAAGATTATGTAAAAACGATCGAATGTGAAGGACGTAAGATTTTAAAAATAGAGCGTGAAGGGTTAGAGTTATTGGCTCGCGAAGCTTATTCAGACGTCTCTTTTTACCTGCGCGCCGCTCATTTGCAAAAATTAGCCGACATCCTGAAAGATCCGGAGGCCAGTGACAACGATAAATTCGTTGCCCACACCATGTTGATGAACCAAGTGGTTTCGGCAGAAGGGGAACTACCGACCTGTCAGGATACCGGTACGGCCATTTGTATCGGTAAAAAGGGAGAAAACGTATGGACCGGGATCAATGATGCCGAAGCGATCAGCAAAGGGGTATTCGAAACTTACCGGGACCGCAATCTGCGTTATTCCCAGGTAGTGCCTTTTACCATGACAGAAGAAAAAAACACCGGGACCAATCTGCCGGCACAGATCGACCTTTATGCCACACAGGGCAATAAATACGAATTTTTGTTCATCACCAAGGGAGGGGGCTCTGCCAATAAGACTTTCCTTTACCAGCAGACAAAAGCTTTATTGAACGAAGAAACCCTGACTAAATTTATCCAGCAAAAAGTATTGGATCTGGGTACTTCGGCCTGTCCTCCCTACCATTTAGCGGTAGTCATCGGCGGCACTTCGGCCGAAGCTTGTCTGACCACAGTCAAGAAAGCCTCGGCAGGCTACTACGATCATCTCCCCACTTCGGGTAATGAAGGTGGCCGTGCTTTCCGGGATCTGGAATGGGAAGAAAAGATCTTGAAGATTTGCCGGGACAAAGGTATCGGAGCCCAGTTCGGAGGTAAATATTGGGTACACGATGTACGTGTGATCCGTCTTCCGCGTCATGCAGCTTCTTGTCCTGTCGGCATCGGAGTCAGCTGTAGTGCCGACCGGAATATCAAAGGTAAAATCACGGAAGAAGGGATTTTCCTCGAACAACTCGAGAAGAATCCGGCACGTTTTCTGCCGGCAGAAAGTCCTGCTTTAACTCCGGCGGTCAATATCGACCTCGATCAACCGATGGAAAACGTATTGAAAGAACTGAGCAAATATCCGGTGAAAACCCGTTTGAACCTATCAGGGACCCTGATCGTTGCCCGGGACATCGCCCATGCCCGGATCAAACAAATGATCGACGAAGGCAAACCGATGCCCGAATATTTCAAAAAACATCCGGTCTATTATGCCGGTCCTGCCAAAACTCCGAAAGGCATGGCATCAGGTAGTTTCGGACCGACGACAGCCGGGCGTATGGACCCTTATGTCGATCTGTTCCAGTCTTTAGGTGGTTCTATGATCATGGTAGCCAAAGGCAACCGTTCGATCGACGTCACTAATGCCTGCAAAAAGCATGGCGGATTCTATCTGGGATCGATCGGTGGACCGGCAGCCATTCTGGCTAAGAACAGCATAAAATCGGTCGAAGTGGTCGATTTCGAAGAACTCGGTATGGAAGCTGTCCGCAAAATCCGCGTAGAAAACTTCCCGGCCTTCATCATCGTCGATGACAAAGGCAACGATTTTTTCGCTGAGTGGGCTCATTGATAACAAGAGACTATCCAACGGTTTGTTGTAGTTAACCTCCTTTTGAGGGTCATTCTGCCGATTGGCGGAGCTTCGTTTCTGATCGATAACAGGGATCAGGAAATGAAGTTCCGCCAATCTTTCTTTTTTCAAAAGACAGCTCAAGTTTGAAAAGTCGCTTATCGATATTCCAGGGCATAGAAACCATCCATTTATTTTTCACACTTATTTCCGGTTTGTGAAATAAAGACAAAAATTTTTGCACACCTTGACGTCATTTGTGTAAATATCTCATTTATTGATAAATAAGCTATGTTGTTTCATTTTATTGTCGTTATTTTGTGGTTGCACACAAAACACGACAATAAATTAATAGCTATGCAAGCAACATTATCCTATGCCTGCGGAATATCAGATATTCCGTTGAAAGGAGAGACAATCGGTCAGAATCTGCGACAAATAGCAGCAAAATTTCCGGAACGGACTGCTTTGATTTCCGAGTATCAACAATACCGGGCCAATTACAGTGAATTTCTGGAACAAGTCGAACAGGTAGCCAAGGCCTTGATGGCCCACGGGATTCGCCGGGGCGACCGGGTAGGCATCTGGTCACCGAACCGCTACGAATGGGTATTGGTACAATATGCCACAGCCTTGATGGGGGCTATTATGGTAAACATCAATCCGGGATACAAATTTTCGGGGTTGCGTTATGCCCTGGAACAAAGCCGGATCGATCTTTTGATCGCTTCCTCCCACTTCCGGAAAACCGATTATATCAAAATGCTGGACGAGCTCCGTCCGGATTGTCTTTATCCCAAACAAACCGTCATCATCGACCGCGACTGGGCAACTTTTTTATCGAGCGCTTCTCAGGTGAGCGATGCCCGACTGGCCGAACGGGAAGCCTCCCTGCAATTCGACGATCCTGTCAATATCCAGTATACTTCGGGTACAACCGGTTATCCCAAAGGAGCGACTCTCTCCCATCACAATATCCTGAATAACGGATTTTTCATCGGGGAACGCTTGAAATACACGGAAAAAGATATCGTATGTCTGCCGGTTCCTTTTTACCATTGTTTCGGTATGGTATTGGGCAATATGGCTATCGTCACTCACGGGGCCTGTATCGTTATTCCCGGAGAATTTTTCGATCCGGAACAGGTGTTACAGACTGTCGAAAATGAAAGGTGTACCTCCTTATACGGTGTCCCGACCATGTTTATTGCAGAACTGGATCTGCCCGATTTCGCCAAATACAATTTAAAATCTCTCCGAACAGGTATCATGGCAGGTGCACCTTGTCCGATCGATACCATGCGCAAGGTACAATCCCTGATGAATATGACAGAAATTTGTGTTTGTTACGGCATGACAGAGACCTCTCCGGTTTCTACCGAAAGCTGTACGGACGATCCGCTGGAACTGAGGGTAACGACGGTAGGTACCGTCCACCCCCACGTAGAGATTAAAATCATAGATCCGGAAAGCGGCGCAATCGTCCCCCGGGGTACAGCCGGGGAACTCTGCACCCGGGGATATTCGGTGATGTTAGGCTACTGGGATAATCCCGAAGACACCAAAGCCATCATCGACGAAACCCGCTGGCTTCATTCCGGTGATATCGCCGTCATGGATGAAAACGGCTATGTGAGTATAGTCGGACGTATCAAAGACCTGATCATCCGGGGTGGAGAAAATATCTCTCCCAAAGAGATCGAAGATTTTCTGATCGTCCACGAAGGGGTCTCCGACGTACAGGTTATCGGTGTATACAGTGAAAAATACGGAGAAGAAGTGATGGCCTGGATCAAACCCCGTCCGGGCTACAACGTATCGGCCGAATCGCTTCATACGTATTGTAAAGGCCGAATCGCAACCTTCAAAATCCCCAGATACTGGAAATTTGTCGATGCTTTCCCGATGACGGTTACCGGAAAAATCAGGAAAATAGAAATGCGGGAAATATCCGAAAAAGAACTGGGCCTGGATCTTCTCCGTCCCAAACGTTAAACTCTGTTCACGCTGTTCCTTTTCTATGTATCTCTGTATACCTGGAAAAGGAACGGCCCCTATCAGTACTTATCCGACTCACAGCAACCGTCAGAGGCAGCACACCGGCCACGGTATACCAACACTACCGAACAAAGCTCTGGCCAAAGCTTAAACTATTTTTACATTTCTACGTACAACAGACATTCGAACTGCTTTAGAAAACAAGATCTATGAAAGGTGTACTTCTCGCATTATCCACTGTTATCGTCTGGGCCATTCTAAATGTAGTCAACCGGTTTTGTGTTTTGCAATACGATGTCAATATTATGGTATTCACCTCTTTTATGATTTTCGCCACCGGTGTCACTTTAATGATCATCCGCAAACAGGTCATGCCCCAAAACTGGAAAAGCGGAGTAAAATACTCCTGGCTGTACACCATTATGCAGATCATCCGCAGTTTCACGATGATTTCTACCTTCCTTTATATCACTTCGACAGAGACCAGTCTTCTGTTCAACATAGAGATTATAATCACTTACATTCTGGCCTATGCCATTTTTCGAAGAATACCTTATAAAGGGGATTTCCTGGGCATTCTCATTATATTGCTCGGATTTATATTATTTATTTTTTCCCTTCCAGTACACATGCGTGTGATTGTCTCCATCCTGGTGTTGCTGTCGGCGACAGCCAGTTGCATCCGCTCGATCGTCGTGGAGGAAACCACCATCTGGAATCCGGATACCAGCGTCCGGCAAAAATGCGGTATTTCAGGATATACGATGTTTTACGGAGGCCTGTCTCTGATCGTCTTTTTCTTTGCCATAGCTCTCCTGAAATTTTTTCTCGGGGATCGGCTCCCTCCTTTCTTGAGTTTTCTAACGCTCCTCCCCGACCTGCCCGAAATGATCCATCCGGAAACAATTATCAGCGCCTGTCTGGCCGGTTTATTCATCAATGCATCCACTACTTACCTCTATTATGCAACTTTAAAATTTTCCACCTCAGAAACCTTTATGGCTGTACGTGCTTTTCAACCTGTGCTCACTTATTTACTGGAAGTGATCACAGCCCTCTATTATGCTGCCATGCGTCCACAGCTGGACACCCAGGATTATATTTACGGAGGAATCATCATCTTAGGTTCCTTACTGATTCTGATCATTCCTTCCAAAGGCAGTTACACCCATCAATCCAAAGACTTTATCACCGATTAAGCTTATCCCTCACCGGTTTCTTTCCATACGACATCAATACCGGCATAAGGAATACCAGGGCGATGACAGAAAACAGTAAACCGCCGATCCAATGGTTAGGAGTAGCCGAATGAGGAATTTCCCTGCACATATCCCTGCCAGCCAAAGCCAGACGCTTCCGCCCCAAAGGAGAGAGCCTGCGAGTGCAAGTGCCACCCAAATTGATATTTTGTATCTCAGTTTCATCTTATCTGATTTTTTTTTGATTTTATGCGGATTCCAGAGGTGAGGAAGTTGAGTTTCCATTTTCTTTTTCCCTGCTTCTCGCATATCCGACATTTTTTTTATGCGTCTTTCCGTCGGGTCGGTCGTTTTCGTTTCAGTGGCGTAAAAAGGTAGGGCTTAGGACAAACAAGGTTTTATGGCGAGAATACTACCTGCAATGAAATGGAAGTGTGGAGATTGTCGTCTAAACGGCTTGCCGCCCCGACCTTTTTTGTCCGTGGAAGCCCGGAACTACCTTTGCCGCTGACAACGAACAACCGATCCCGACATAATACACGGGCATAAGTGGAGGATGTGCAGACGGAGAAGCGGGGCGAAAACAAAAAACGTAGTCTTCGGGGACTGCATTTATCATAGAAACAGAATACACGGAAAACAAAAAGCCGCCCCAACGGACGGCTCTATGAAAATAATTTGGAGAAAAATCTTTTTTCTCACGATATACCCTTATCTTTACAACAGGTTATTCGAGTTATGCAAAGCGTTGTATATCATTGCAGAAGATAGGTCGCCAAATCATTACCTACTGCATTTCATAACTCATTAGGCTATTGAATGCCAATTACTTGAACCTAAATGATAGTTTTCTCCAAAAAACAAAAAAGAAGGTTGCGAATGGGTTGCAAATTTTCATGATTTTTGTAATTTTTTTGCCGATTCCTTTGTTTATTCCTTCATTTTTTATATCTGTAAAACAACAACACAATCATAACAGCCAATACCCTGAAAAACGCTCTTCTCTTTACCCGTTCCCAGATCAACTCGTTTCCATATCCTCCGGCAAAACGATGAACCTACAAATCGTTGACAGCAAGAAGACGGAAGCCGTCAATCTGGTGGATAAGGTGTTTGCTTAGTAAAGCATTTTGAGAATCAGGCTATTTTTAAAAATATTAAAATTGAGATTCACTTTTATCATACAAAGATTTTGAGATTTATGTCATTTTACAAAGAAAACATTTTGAGATATATGCAGATTTCGTTATCTTTGTTCTATATTGATAACTGTGCAGATATATGATATTCAAAAGGAAAATATATAATGAGCTTCTGCAATGGAAGCGGACGGATGAAGGCAGGACTGCCGTATTGATACAGGGTGCGAGACGTGTCGGGAAATCCACCATTGCTGAAGAGTTTGCAACTAACGAATACGAAACTCATATACTGGTAGATTTTGCCGCATGTTCGACAGAAATCCGGGATTTGTTCAATGACGTGTCCGACCTTAACCGAATTTTCATGCGCCTGCAACTGGAATACGGTGTCGAGTTGAAGGAACGGAAGTCTGTCATCATCTTTGATGAAGTCCAGCTTGCACCCAAAGCGAGGCAGGCGATCAAGTATCTTGTGAAAGACGGAAGGTATGATTACATAGAGACCGGCTCGTTGATTTCAATTCGCAAGAATGTCAAGGACATCCTGATCCCAAGCGAGGAGGTCAAACTCCACATGTTTCCCATGGATTATGAGGAGTTCAGGTGGGCACTAGGAGATACGACCACCATCAGACTGCTCCAAGGCTGTTTTCACGACAAAACATCCTTGGGAGATGCTACGAACCGCAAACTGATGCGTGATTTCCGGTTGTATATGCTTGTCGGTGGCATGCCACAGGCCGTGGTAGTTTATCTTGAAACCAACAATCTGGAAAAAGTAGACAGTGTGAAGCGTTCCATAATAACCTTGTATGAGGATGACTTCAACAAAATCGACCCGACGGGAAACGCTTCCAAGATATTCCGCCAGATTCCGGCCCAGTTAACGGGCAATGCCAACAGGTATTTGGCATGGAGCGCAACGGATGGCACGCGTAATTCCGCACTGGCAGAGATACTTTCCGAAGTCAGGGAATCGATGGTGGTCAACATGGCTTACCATGCCAATGACCCGAGTGTGGGAATGGCATTGCACCAAGACCCCAACAAATACAAGATGTTTGCAGGCGATACGGGGCTGTTCGTCACTCTCGCATTCTGGGACAGCAAGTTTACCGACAACACAATATACCATAAGCTGCTTGCTGACAAGTTGAGCACAGACCTCGGGTATGTCTATGAGAATGTTGTCGCACAGATGCTGAAGGCTTCCGGGCACGAATTGTACTATTATACTTTTCCCACCGGCAGCGGCAAGCATAACTATGAGGTGGACTTTCTGATTGCGGATGGTGACAAGGTAAGCCCCGTCGAAGTCAAGTCATCCGGTTATAAGGCGCATACATCGCTGGATGCCTTTTGCGGCAAGTTCTCTTCCCGGATAAGGAACAAATATCTGGTTTACACGAAAGATATGCGCAAGGACGGCGATGTCTTGTATCTTCCCGTATATATGACAATGTTTCTATGATTATGGACGGTATGCTATCGAATATCTCCCAACGGTTGCACGAAGTGAACACACTTCTTGCCACTTACGGACAAGGTGTCTTGTCTTTTGAACAGGTCTTGCCGCCGTCCCTGTTCTATCAGGATTTCAACGACACGAACCTTCTTGTCAAGGAGGCTGCCTGTCTGGTAAAGGAGAACCCTGGACAACTTCTGGACTTTTCCTCTTCCCTTCTTTCGGAAACGAACAAATTCCTCTCACTCGACAGGACACCGTTGCAGGTGGCGGACTTTGAAACCCTTTTCAGGGAACACCTCAAACCGCTTGAACTCCGGTACGAGGAAGCGAAAGCAAGCGCCACAAAACTATGGAGCGAATATTCGGCGATGAGCAGCCGATTGGATTTTCTGCCTCTGGGTAGCAGTTGAACTTGCGGTTGTACATCGTTGTAAGCCGTTCCTTGAACTGCGGCGACTGCTCTTCCAGCCATTCGGAGAACCCGTTTCGTATCTCGTCAATCTTGGCGTTGGCGAGCTGTATGCCCTCGCTGTCGCGCACCTTGATGTCATTGCCATGCTCATCCTTGCCGATGGACTTCATCATGTCGGGGCAGGTGTTGTGCAGGGCGTGTTTCAACAGGTGCATACCGTCATAGTTCCGGTAATAGCCCTTCACTAAAAACTCGTCCGTGATTTTCATGGTGCGGTAGCCGCACGCCACCGAATACTCGTCCATGCTTGCGGAGTAGGCGATTTTCACGTCCGTGTCGAAAAGATGGCTCATGTAGGCGGCGTACACGCCCGTCGGAATCCAGCGTTCCCCGAAATTGAAGTCGAGGTCCTCGAAGGCGATGCGCGGCGGCTCGGCTTCTTTCAGAGCCAACAACGCCTGCTTCACTTCCGGCATACGCCCGTTTTCTGGGTTGTCACCCATCCATGCCTTGATGCGCTCCGCCTTCTCTATCACGTTCCCGGCGATGAACCTGTCCTTTATCTCGTAACCGGTTACGAGCGGGTTGTAGAAGATGCGTCCTTTGAGGGCGTCAAGCAATCCCTCTTCCGTGCTGTCGGTTATCTCCCGCATATAGTCGAGATTGACCGTGCCGAACTTGTTGAGCGATGCGGAGAGTGCCTCTTCGGGAGAGCTTACGTTGGCATGGCTCTCCACCGAGAAGGAAACGGGACGCTCGAAGATGTCCGCCTTGACGAACCTGCCGTCTTCCGCACGTTCCAACGAAAGGATGTCGCGCCCGGCGGCATCCATCATCAACAGTTTCACGTTCTGCTTGGCATTGAGGTTGCCGTAGCGCATGACAAACTCATCGTAGCAGGTGTTCAACGCTATGCGTTGTGCAGACCCTTCATCGTGATACTCCGCCTCGTAGCGGTAAAGCCGCTCGTATGAATCACGGAGTGACACATACAACATCGCTTTCTCCTTCTGGTAGCCAGTCAGGTCAAGCGGTTGGAATGTCGCGCCGTAAGGCGTGAGGTCTTTCAAATAACCGAGATTGCGTGAAGCATCCAGTACCATAGAGCCGTCACGATAGTGCGGCTCCAGCATGCCGTTGAACGGACGGGGAGAAAGGTCGAGAGGTTCCTCCTCCGGTTTTTCCGCTTCCATTTCGGGGAAAAGGGAGGTTGCAGCCGTTTCCGTTGCGTGAGCGGCAGGAGTGGCGGCAACTTCCGGCTGCGTTTCGGGTTGCCGTGTTTCCTGCTCCGGTGCGGCTTTCACGTCCGGGACATGCTGCCGTTTCTCCTGATGCTGTGCCGCCAGCCTGCGAAGCTCCTTGCGTCGCTCCGGCGTGAGGTCCATCATCATTTCATAGAAGCCGTTGATGGGCGGGTTGGTATCCCAATCCAAAGTGGCGTAAATATCATCCGGATCGGCTTTGGCTGCGACACTCACCGGCTTTGTTTCTTGGCTGTCCCTGTTCTCCGTCGGTGGTGCGGCAGACGGCTGTGGCGGTGCGGTCGTAACCTTCGGCGTAACCTGCGCCTGCGGTTTGGGAGGCATACGTCTTGCCGGGCTTTCCTTTTTCGCCGTCTTTTTCTTCTTGGAGGGTGCTTCCTGCTTGCGTACCTCCTCGGTCATGCCCCAGAGGTCGAGCAGGGAGAGCTGCACGCCCTCCGAATAATCGGGACGGTGCGGCTCTATCTCCGGCTTTTCTTCCTCCGGCTGCGGTGTTACCGCTTCGGGCTTGGCTGCCATTTCATTACGTGGCTGTATCTCAGGAGTGACAACTGGTATGGAAATGGTTTCCGTAACCGTGCTTTTCCCCTGTGCCGGATGCAGGCTGTACATTTCATACAGTTCTTTGTCAAACTGATGCAACTCGATTTTCAGATGTTCCCGCAAGTCCTCCGCCATTTGCCCGATGCCGCCCCGGTGCAGGAGTTGATAGGCAGGTTTCCCGTAAGGGTCTGTGCCTCTGATTAAATCCGTATTGGAAAGAGAGCTGATGCTCCATACATACCCGTTCACCGAAGTGCCGATGGGCGTCTGTTCGGTCTGCATGAAAAGTTTCTCGTTGTAGTACAGTTCCCCGTTCTTTCCGCTGTTCTTTTGCAGGATAATCAGGTCGCTGCCCACCTCCGTACCCGCGTTGTCCGTGAAGAGATTGTTCGGCAGGCGTGCGACACCCACCAGATTGGCATTACGCATCATATACTCGCGTATGGGTGCGTTGGACGGTGCGTCCAGCACCCCCTGCGAGGTGATGAACGCCACGATGCCGCCCTCACGCACAGCGTCAAGGCTTTTCAGGAAGAAGTAGTTGTGTATTGCCTTCGGTGCGGAACGCCTTGCCGGGTCTTGGCTTCCTGTAAACTCCGGGTCGAACACAGCCACGTCGCCGAACGGGATGTTCGAGATGGCAAGGTCGAAATAATCCGTGAAGGGCTTCTCTATCTTCTCGAATCCCTGCACCCTTACCTTTTGGTCGGGATGCAGGTGTCCCAATATCTTGCCCGTCATCAGGTCTTTCTCGAAAGCCATGATGTCCGCGTCCGGCTTGTTTTCCAGCACGGCATCCACGAATGCGCCCACGCCCGCCGACGGCTCCAACACACGGTCGGGACGTATGCCGTGTTCATGCAGAGCCTCCGCAATCGTGCCGGTTATCTCCGGCGGTGTGTAGAATGCGGTCAGCACGGACTGCTTCATGGCATCCGCGTACCGCTTGTACTCCGTATCGTCCTTGCTGTTTTCACGCACCAGCCTGTGCAGTTCCACCGTAGGGGCAAACAGTTCGAGGTCCGATTTCGCCCAATGCACGGCATCCGTCAGTTCCTTTGCCGGGTTCAGTATGCACTTCAACCCGCCGAAACCGCAATACTTCCGAAGTATGGCTTGTTCCTCGGCGGTTGCCGTCCTCCGTTCCCTGTCAAGGATGAATGCCGTCCGTATCGCCTCGATGTTGTCCCGCAGCCGTTGTTTGCGGTTAAACGCCATATTCCCCGATATAAAGGACGACGGCTCCCGTCAGCTCCGTGTAGAGCAGGTCGTATTCGGGCGACAGGGCGAAGTTGTCGTCCGAAAGATCATAGGCGGAGAATACGTTGCCGACAGGCGGCAGCAGCTTTCGGATGAAGGCTTCGCGTTTCTTTTCCGGCACTTCGTCGGCAAACTCGTTTTCCACGACTTCGCGGAGGATGGCGTACTTGGAATAGCGAAGACCACGCAGGAGCGTGTCCATCGCCAACTCCTGCGCCCCCTCGGACGGATAGCCTTCGAGCCGCGCACGCTCATACGTTTCGGCGGCACGGTCGGCACGTTCCCGGATGAAGGCATCGTCGGAAGCCTGTTCAAACCTGTTCGTGCGGAGATAGTCCAGCAGGTACAGACCGTAATAGGAAAAGTCGGTCTGACCTTCGTTTTTCTTCTTGTTGTTCATTACTTTGGAATTTAGTGGGTTGATAATGATGGGGATAATCGTCTGAAAAGGAGAATGAAAAGGCACTCGGTATCCCTCCGAGTGCCACCACTAAATCCAAAGTATGAGTGTAATCCGGTATCGAAGAACAATTCATTACTCTGAACAAGTGGCAAAGTTAATACTATTTCTTCCGTCCTGAAAATTTCCTGCTCGTTTTCCTTTCGGGGAACACGAAAGTCGTGTTATAGTCCCCGTCAAAGGCGACTATGGCGTCGAAGCTCTTGCCCTGCTTGCTCTTGAAGCCTTTGAGCGGCTTCGTATGCCCATCGGTGAGCAGCTCTTTGATCTCGTCATCGGAAAGGGTGCGGTTCGCCTTCAGGCGGAACACGGGTAGCCCGCAGTCCGCGTTGTCGCAGCGGACGACCTTGCCGTAGAACTGCATACTGCCCGTTCCGCACTTGGGACACTTGCAGCCGGAATCCCTGCGGGCGAACAGCTTGTCGCACGAGAGCAGTTCGGAGGTAATCTCCTTTGTGTACGCCTCTATCTCCTTGCAGAAGGTGTCGGCGGGCAGCTCCCCGCGCTCGATGCGTGCCAGATTCTTCTCCCATTCGCCCGTCATGGCGACGTCGGCGATGCGCATCGTCTTCACGACAGAGTAAAGGGCAAGCCCTTTTTCTGTCGGCACAAGCGATTTCTTGCAGCGTTCCATGTAGCCGCGCTTGAAGAGCGTTTCGATGATGGCGGCACGGGTGGCGGGCGTGCCGATGCCGCAGTCCTTCAAAGCCTGACGGAGTGCGTCGTCCTCTATGTCCTTGCCCGCCGTTTCCATAGCCGAGAGCAAGGTTGCTTCGGTATGCAACGGCTTGGGTTTGGTCTTTCCCTCCGTGATGGAACAGCCTTTCAACGTCAGCGTGTCGCCTTCCCGCCAGCCGGGGATGGCGGTTTCTTCCTTGTCCTCCTCACCATATACGGCACGCCATCCGGCTTGCCTGATGACGCTGCCTTTCACCGTGAACTCCACTCCGGCACACTCCGCCGTGACGGTAGCGGTGTCCTTGACGCATTTCTCGGAGAACGCCTCGATCATGCGCCCGGCAACCATCTGATAGACGGTGTTGTCTTCTTTGGAGAGGAACAGCGGTTTCTCTCCCGTGACGAGCAGGGCGTGGTGGTCCGTCACCTTGCTACCGTCCACGCTTCTGCGTGTCGGGACGGCTTTCGGCTGCACCTTGCCTTTCCATTCGGGCAAAGCCCCGATGAAGGCGAGCAGCTTGGGGATTTCGGCGAACACGTCTTCGGGGATGTAGCGGCTTCCGGTTCTCGGATAGGTGATGAGCTTCTTCTCGTAGAGCTTCTGCGCGATTTCAAGCGTCTGTTCCGCCGTGAAGCCGTGCTTGGTGTTGGCTTCCTTCTGGAG
>ENA-OVGM01000537-OVGM01000537.1-human-gut-metagenome-genome-assembly--contig:-NODE-537-length-39304-cov-10.509210_pt1 | contig 39304 bp, 25 predicted proteins | sample MGYA00237773_ERZ505425 | MGnify/ENA primary metagenome ERZ505425 (study PRJEB26158, sample SAMN06016407) | human gut metagenome | biome: human gut; feature: ankylosing spondylitis patient; material... | reverse complement strand
AGAGATTCTTAATGAGAATATGCACGTCAATTAGCTTCTATGCAGAGCTTCCTTTTGTGACTATATTATTGAATTTAATGTCCTAACAAACACGCGTCTATGGCATAAATTCCTTATATTTCACTCTGTTTATTCCGTCGATGCGTCAATCCTATCTTGCAATTTTTCCAAGTTGTCGCTGTTCGTGTGAGACGGCGGGTTGTCGATAAGAAGTACGAATGCCTTGCCACTCTCCTTTGGCTACTCGCACTTTGGTCGTCGATCGTCAAAATTGACCATAACATTTTGCATCACATTTGCCCTCTTTCTTGAGTTTTTCCTATAGCCAACGCGCTCTTGCTCGGTTTTTGTCTATCTCGGGTGACGAGCGCTTCTCCCCAAACTCCCCTTTGCACGGGAGGCATAATGTGAAAGCTTGTCTTACAATGAGGACTCGGTCTACGTCAGTGGGTCAGAACGGCCCCGCCGGCGTACCTTCCCCAACCTTTTTCATTGAGAATGATTATGCGTACTACGCGTCGTCAGGCTTTAACGGCCTTCGTTTTATTGACCGCCAAGGCCTCCTGGGCTGCCTCCTTAATGGTGGGCGCCACCAAAAATGTTCCCCTAGACGTGCCGCCCCCCCGTACGTTCAAAGGCCCATTCACCGAAGACGATGTGCTTCATAGCATTGTGGAAATCGCTGAGCGGCTCCATTGGCGCATTTTGTGTCAAACCACCCCCGGCAAGATTCGCATGGTGTATTTGCGTGGCGATCGGCTTGAATTGGATATTGAAGTGCATTACACGGCGCATTCCCTTGAACTGCATTACATCGGTAGCCGTGGGCTTTATGAAGAAAAGCACGAGGATGGGACGATTTGGCTTCGCCACAAAGGCAATGTGTTGATGGAGGACTTGGATCGCGTCTTAGGTCGTCGTTTTGGTTTAGGGCTCCCGGCCCCGACCCCTGGCGAAGAGGATGGGCACGGTGCGCATGACAAGGCCCCGGCCCAACCCGACGATGCGCACGCCAAGGCAGATCCTAAGCGTGACGCCCACGCTCATCACTAAGTTAACGGGGCGCGGGCTTTTATGACACACCCCGTTGAGGCAAACGTTCCTCCCTATGGGCTCGCGCCTTGGACGCTGGCACGCTTTTGTGCGCCCTATGGGTTTTGCTCCTCAGACGGCACCCCTACGCCCTGGGAGCCCATCGTGGCTCAACCCTTACGTGCCTTCCTCACGTCGTATCAGGACGGTTTAACGACGGGGGTTACCCACGTGGCCCTTCTGGATACACGGGCGCTAACAGAAACGTCGATCGCCCAGCGCTACCTCGCGCACTTACCCGCTGCGACCCAAGCGCGGTTGGCTCGCATTCATCACCCGGAGCGCCGTGCGGAATCCCTTGGGGGACGGTTGCTGGTAGCCTCTTTTGCTCGGCTCCTCGGTCAAACGCTGCGCGAAGACCCTCCTTATGCGCCCCTCTTAGAAGCGTCGGAGTCTGCCACGGGACTTTGGGACGTGTCGCTCGCGCACTCCCATGGGATTGCGACGTTGGCCTTGGAGGCTCTCCCTCCCGAGACGGCTCGCCCTCAGGTGGCGCTTGATCTGGAGCGTGTACGCCCTCGCCCGACGATTCAAGAGATTGTCACGCATAGTCTAGGCGACGCGTTTTGGGAACGCTTAACGACGTTTTCGTCCCCCGAGGATCCCCACGCTACGCTATTGGCCTTTTATCGCCTCTGGGGCGAGTACGAATGTGCGATTAAACTCGCTCGCTTTTCCACGCTCCCCTATCGCGTTCGCCAAGCCACGCGTCCCCACGACGGCTTTACCTTATGCGATCCCCAAGGAAATGCCTGGGCAAGTCAAGCGTTTTTACTCGCTGCGCCCACCCGCGACGCTCTTGAAACCCCCTTTGTGCTTACCGTAGCTCAACGCACTCTCCAACCGGTTCACGTCTATCACCTCACGCTCAACGACGCGCTTGCTTACGTAGACTAACCGTTTCGTCCTGATCCAAGGCCCTACGGCCGTCCTCTTTCGTCTACAATAAACACACCTGTGAGTGTGTATTAACTGATTTTTTCTTGTCCGCACCGTAGGGGTTGTGCGCAACGAGCCCCCTACCGATAACCTTGAGCGCCCCAACGTTGCAGCTCGGTTTGTGTCGGATGACTCTATGAGGTTACGTGCCGTGAAGTCCCGAATTCCTTATGTATCGACAACGCACGCGCTCCCTTTTCCGCGTCGCTGGGGGGTGTTGATCGTTAGCGCCCTCGTTCTGAGTGCACCGGCGGGGGCGGAGATGGTTGATTCGATGCTGTGGGCCGATACGCCCAGCAAAGCGACCCAATCCGATACGGCGAACGCTACGACAAGTCGCGCTTCGGTGGACGACGAGGACGACGGACCTGCGAAATCCTCCACACAAACCCCTACGCCCAAAAAAATCGAAGTCCCACCGCAACACCGCGCTCGCGTGGCGATTGAAGGGCTCGATGGGGATTTAGAAGATAACGCTGAGGTTTACGTCAAAACCGCCACCGCGAATCAAGTGACCGCGTTAAGTTCCTTTGATCGACTGCGTGTCGAGCGTGCCATTCGTGACGCCTTGAGTGCCTTAGGGTATTTTTCGCCCACGATTGAGAGTGACTGGGATGATTCCAACGAAGACGACGTCGTACTACGCGTGAAAGTCGATCGCGGGGAACCGGTGACGATAGAAGAAACCGATGTGAAAATCGTGGGCGCAGGCGAAAAAGAACCCTTCTTTACGCCCATTATTAAAAAGCTTCCCGAAAAAGACTCGGTCTTAAACCAAAGCGATTACGACACTGTGAAGTCGGACCTTTTAAAGGCGGCGCTTAATCACGGCTACTTTGATGCGCAGTTCACCGAGCACCAATTAGGCGTACAGCGCGCCACGCGTAAGAGCTATTGGAAACTAACGCTCGCGACCGGGGAGCGGTTTAAGTTTGGGGACGTGACCTTTAGCGGGTCGCAAATCGATACGGCCCTCTTGGAGCCGATTGTGCCCTTTAAAAAGGGGGAACCCTACACCAACGAATCCTTTTCGAAACTCTCGGAAAATTTAAACGAAACGGGCTGGTTCCAAACCGTCGTGGTGGTGCCCGAAACCGATAAAGCGAACGAAGACCGTGAAATGCCGATCTCGGCGACGTTAGTGCCTCGCACGAAAAATACCCTCGACGCCGGGGTGGGGTTTTCTACCGACGGGGGGCCACACGCGACGCTCCATTGGACACGCCCCTGGATTAACGAAAAAGGCTGGAGCCTCGAAGCCGAAACCGATATTAATCGCGATGAACCCTCGGCCGGCGTTTTACTCAAAATGCCGATGGCGGAAAATCCGCTCGTTCACTATTGGACGGTGGCCGCGGATTACGAGAAAACGAATTTAAACGACACCGAAAGCAATCAGTTTGAAGCGAGTGTGGCGCGTCACTGGAAGTACGAAACCGGTTGGCAGCGAGAAATTCATGTGAAGTACCTCTATAACCGCTACACGCAGGCCGGGGTTTCGCATACGTCCTCGATCGTATTCCCCGGGATTTTGCTAGAGCGCACCCGTCAGCGCGGCGAACCCTTCCCCTACTGGGGGGACACACAACGCTATGGGCTCGATGTCGCGGCGAAGGGCTTTTTGAGTGACGTGACGTTCCAGCGCTTTACCTTCCATAACGCGTGGATTCGCACCCCGTGGGAAGGCCACCGGTTTATTGCCCGCGCCACCCTCGGCTGGCTCAACACCTCGAATTTTGACAAGATTCCGCCCGATTTACGCTTCTTCGCGGGGGGTGACCGCTCGATTCGTGGTTACGACTATAAGTCCGTCTCCCCCACAGATAGTCAAGGACGCTTAACCGGCGCGAAATACTTAGCGACGGCCAGTGTGGAATACCAAAAACAGGTCTCGGGTCCGTGGTGGAGCGCCTTTTTCATTGACGCGGGGGAAGCGGTGAATACCTGGTCCAATGTGGAATGGAAAGTGGGCTTTGGTGCGGGTGTGCGCTGGGTTTCGCCCATTGGGCCGATTAAATTGGATATCGCCTTCCCGACGGATGGGGGCTTAGGCTTTAATGACTTACATTTGTATTTCGGTCTCGGGAGTGAACTCTAATGAAAACGAATGACAATGCGGAAAACGACGTGACCGAAACGCCCGCCGTGACGAAGAGCGATACGGTGGCCGCTGAGCCTACCCCGGCCTCCTTGGACACCACAACCACCCCTACCCCCGATCCCGCCCCTGAGAGCGGGAAACCCAAACGCCGTCTCCCGCTCTGCGCCAAAATCGCGGGTTGGGGCTTATTTACGACGATGCTCGTAGTGGGGGGCACCGTGGGTACGGTGGCGCTTGTTCCCAGCATTCAACATCGCCTCATTCAGTATGGCGTCAGTTATGTCGATGGACTCACGATTGACACCATTGACGGGAGTCTCGTTGCCCCCACCTTTCATGGCATTCATTACACGTCGCCCGGCATCGAGGTGACGCTCGATCAACTCACTTGGGACTGGGATTGGCGTGAAATCGCCAAACGCGAAGTCGCGCTCAAAAAACTGCAACTCGCGGGGATCAAGGCCAACATCACCACGTCCGAGATTCCGCCCTCAACGGAACCCTCGAAACCCGTCTCCCGGCTCACCCTCCCCGTGAGTGTCACACTCACCGAGGGGAGCCTTGAGGACGTGGACGTGACGGTCGATGGGAATCGTGTGCAGGTGGCTCGCCTCAATACCAGCGTTATCGCCAAAAAGTCCTTGGTGGATGTTGACCATTTGCTTATCGACACGGTGGCCGTGACACTGGCCAACGCCAAACCCTTGCCGACAGCGGCCGAAGGGGACGCGAAAGAGCCCGATGTGTCGGACTTAAACGACGCCGCAACCGATACGAACGCCACCAAAGCACCGAACCAAACCACGCAACAAAACGCGGATAAGCCAGGCGCTGCTTCGGCCCCGACGACAAACGCCAACGACGCGAACCCGCCAACGCAGCCTGTTGCTCAGGAAACGAACGCGAAACCTGCTGTGTACGTTGCCGAGAAACGAGTGGTAGCGAATGCCTCGAGTGCTGCCGCTCCCATGACGAGAACGGAGAAAACGGCGGAGGCCAACGCCAAAGAAAGCGCTAAGGAAAGTCCCAAGGAAACGACCCAAGCGACTCCGCAGGACGCGGATAAACCCGCCATTGCCAAGGCGCCGATAAAGGTGAAGGCCTTGGTCGAGGAATTGCGTGAGCGCTTTGGGAAACCCTTGGTGAGTCGAGCGAATTTACCCGCTTTCCCTTTAGCGCCCTTGGATGTGCGCGTGAAAGAATTGGACCTCCAGCGGGTGACGGTCGCCTACCCGAGCTCGGTTGCCGAGTCGCTTGGCTTTACGCCGCCGCAATTAAACCGATTAACGCTGGTTGCGGAGTTAACGGAAAAAGCGCTCACGGTGCCCCACTTCGCGTTTGAACTCTCGGAAGGCACCACTGCCCTCTTGAGTGCCCGCTATGGAAACGACGCAAAGGTGCCCGTTGGCGTCAATGCTTGGCTCAAACCCGGCAAACTCTTGGCGGATGTCCTTAAAACCCCGGTGGAACCGGTGAGTTCCATGACCAGCCTTTCCTTGGCCGTTAAGGGTGAGGTGTTAGGCGAACTCAACGCAGGGGTGGAATTAAAAGGCGCTTCGCCCTTAACGCTCAATGCGAGTACCGAATTGGCGACGGCGGGGCTTCCCTTCAAAGTGGAACTCGTGGCGGATCGCTTCGCGATGGGACCGACCACCCCTGAGGTGCAAACGTTAAGCCTCGTTGCTGAAGGTCGCTTTGCAGATACCTCGTCCGTGGCACATCTGGTGGACACCACGCCGAGAAGCGCGAACGCAAAAAACGCAACGTCTGCGCCCGAAGGGACGACGAACGCGGAGGCGAGCGCCCAGTCAGGCAAGACAATTGCAACCCATACCCAAACCAATACGCAAACGCCGGCCCCTGCCACGTCGCCCGAAGGAGAATCCTATCGTGTGACGTTACGCGGAAAGTTGGTACCCCCTCAAACCCCCGAAACGGCGCATATCAAGCCGATGTCGGTAGCGCTCAATGCGACGGGGGACCTTTCGCATATCAAATTAACGGACACGGGGCTCACGAGCCCCGATGGTACCGCCGTTATGGAAGGGGAACTTCATTGGTTGGGTCAACTCGCGGGGGCGATTCGACTCGCCCTGGTGAAGTTTGACGTGGGCGTGTTAACGGCGGCTGCCCCCGTGCGACTCGGGGGCGAAGCGGAAGTGACGTTTTCGTCCGCTTCGGAAGACGTGCTCAATACGTGGATGGTGGAATTAACGCGTGCCAAATTCACGGGTGCCCTCACGCGAAGCCTCACCTCAGACGCCACTCCCAAGGGGGAAACTAAGGGCAAAACCAAGCGTAAAACGGCTCAAAAAGCCAAGAAGGCGGATCCGCTCTTAAACGGGGAAGCCGCGCTCAAAGCGAGCGCACGAGCGAGTGCCGCAGGCGACTGGTCGGCCGATGTGAGTGAATTCCGCTGGGGCGACAATACGCTCAAACTCCAAGGTAAGGGACGCTACAAGGGCGGGCTCTCCGCGGATGCCAAACTAAGCCTTCATCTCCCCAACCTGGAAGCGTTTACGCCGCAAGTCTCAGGCAAAATCGCGGGCGACGTGCTTATTAAAGGCGAAATCACCGATACGATTGCTAACCCCGTCATTACCAGCGATTTAACGCTCGAGAATATCGACGTACGCGGTGCCAACCTAGCGAGCCTCGCTCGCATTCAATCGGGGGCCCTAAAGGGGACGTTTGGCGTGGCCAAAGGGGCAACCCCCTTGACGCTTCTCTTAAGTCACCTCACGGTCGGGGAAGACGACGATGCGGGTAATAACGATCCGATGCGCTTTAGCGAAATCAAAGCAGCGCTCTCGGGGACCCTTGCCCGTCATCAATTAGCCCTCTTCGTCGTAGACGGACCCGCCCCCTTAAAGGCGATCGTCACGGGCGCGCTCTCGCGCGACTTTGCCACGTGGCGTGGCAAATTAAGCGATGTGGCGATTCAAACGCAGGTGGGTGACGTCACGACAGCGAGTTTACCCATTGAAGCCAACCTCAAAACCGCCCAGGTGACGTTGGGGGCGCACTGCTGGGAAAACCTCGCGACGGGGCGTCGTGGGAAAGTCGTCATTGACACCCCCAACCAAGTCTGTTTGGTGAAACCGGCGCGCGTGGGCCCCAGTGGCCAGGCGACCTTAAGCTTAAAACGCTTTGATTTAGCGTCGCTCTCACGCTTTGTGGATCGCGATTTAACGCTCGAAGGGATTTTCACCGGGGACGTCAAAGCGAGCTGGAACACCAACGCCCAAGGCTTACCTGAAGTGAACGCCACGATTGAAAACCATGGGATCCGATTGGTTCGCCAAACGGACTCGGGCCCCCTCTCGGCCAAATTCACCTCGGTCACGTTAAATGCCAAAACCACCCGTCAAGGGATCACCGCCCACTTAGCGGTCGTACCCGAAAATAACGGGAAACTCACGGCCTCGGTGACGCTCGGGGACTTAGCCAAACGTAAGACCCTCGCCGGGACGATTACGCTTGAACCCTACTCGTTGGGCATTTTGAATCAGCTCTTTACGACCGGCGAATCGGTGGACGGTAAAGCGGTGGCGAACTTAAAGCTCGGCGGCACGTTAGAGAGCCCGCTCGTTACCGGGGAACTGAAACTCCAAGGCATTGACGTTCGTGACGGGTTAGTGCCGTTAAAGATTGAACCCTCGGATATTACGCTCCTTTTTCACGGGAACCGCTCGACGCTTGACGGAACCGTACGCACCAACGAAGGGGATCTCGCGATTACGGGGTCTGCCGATTGGAGCAATATGGCGGATCCTCAGGCCAAAGTTCACGTGGTCACACGTCGCGATGGACGTGACGAAACGATGGGGCTCACGATTCCGCCCTACGCACAACTTGAAATGGGCGCGGACGTAACCGTGATGGCGAGTAACGCCGGCATCGATGTCACCGGGGAAGTCGTGATCCCGAAAGGACAGATTACGGTTAAAGAGTTGCCCGATAGCGCCATACAACCCTCGAGCGACTTAGTGATGCTTAAGCGTGACCTCACGCCCATTACGCCCAAGTCTGCGGGGATGCCGATTCGCAGCTCCTTAAAGATCACGATTGGGCCCCGCTTACTGGTGGATGCCTTTAATCTCAAAGCCCGCTTGGAAGGGGTATTGTCGATGCGACAAACTAACCAGGGCTTAGGCTTAAACGGTTCAGTGAACCTGCGTAACGGTAGCTTCTTTGCCTATGGGCAAGCGCTCAACATCACGAAGGGGGAAATTCTGTTCTCTGGACCCTTGGATAATCCCTACCTCAATTTAGAGGCCATTCGTGATCCGAACGCTACCGAAGACAACGTGACAGCAGGCTTACGCGTACGTGGCTCCGCCTCACAACCCAAAGTGACGATTTTCTCGACCCCAGCGTTAAGTCAAGAAGAAGCCCTCTCCTACCTCTTACGCGGTCAGGGGTTGGGCTCGACGGGTAACGACGGTCAGGCGGTCGCCTCGGCCCTCTTAGGGATGGGGCTCTCGCAAACCTCGGGCATTGTGGGCGATATTGGGAAGGCCTTTGGGATTCGTGATTTACAAGTCACGAGCGAAGGCGTAGGGAATAAAACGAAGGTGGTCGTCAAAGGCAACCTCTTACCGCGACTTCAATTGAAGTACGGTGTGGGGGTCTTTGATTCGCTCGCGACCTTCACGCTACGCTACCGACTGCTGCCCCGTCTCTACCTCCAAGGGATATGGGACGACGACACCACGTTGGACCTCTTATACCGTTGGGAATGGAATTAATGGGGTGACAAAAACGCCTCCTACGCGTCCCCACTTTCTCACGACAAGCCTCGTTATTTCGATAGCGAGGCTTGTCTTTTGGGGGTGAGAGCGAAACGGACGATCGCATAAACGCAAGCTCCCCTTGGGATTGCGGCGAGGCGACGAGCAAAGTAGTACCGAATGGTAAAGATTTACACGTTCTTCCCACGCTTCTTGATATGCGTCGAGAAACCGTGGGGTTAGCGCATTTTGTGACTGGCAAACGAAGGGCATTGGCGCATAATTAGTTCTATACCTATTTTAGGTTAGAAACCATTATAAATACCACCAGAGTGGTACTAGCCCTCAAGGATAATCATGACCCAAGCCACTTATACCTATGCCTATGGACGCGGAACGCAGACCTTCACCTTAGACGATTCGCTCGTGATGAAAGAAATCCGTACGCGGGCCTTTACCCCGATTACGGACATCAAAGGGAGTGTATTGGAAGCGATTGAGCACCCGATTGGCTCGGCTCCCCTACGTGATCGGATTAAACCGGGCGATACGGTTGCCTTCATTTGTAATGACCCTACCCGCGTTGCGAATTCCTTTGACTTCATGCCGGTCTTTCTCGAATACATGAATCAGTTGGGCGTGCCTGATGAGAACATGTCGATTGTGTTTGCGCTCGGCACGCATCGTGCGATGACCGAGGAGGAAATGGCCGAGGCGGTGAGCCCCGACGTTGCCCGCCGTGTGCGTTGCATCAATTCGATTTCGACGATTGACGAAGACTTTGAATACCAAGGGACCACGTCGCGTGGTACGCCCGTGTGGATTCATAAAGCCCTTTGTCACGTGGATCACGTGATTTTAACGGGCACGATTGTGCATCACTATTTCTCGGGCTACGGTGGCGGTCGTAAGGCCGTGTTGCCTGGGTGCGCTGCCATGGAAACTGTGCGAGTGAATCATAGCTTCATGATGGACGACCATGCCAAATTGGGCGTGATGGACGGGAATCCCTGCTACGAAGACCAGATGGAAGGCGTGGGACTCTTTGCGAAAAACCGTTCGCTCTTTCTCTTTAATGCGGTTTTGGATGCCCAGCATCGCTTTTTAAAGATGTTTGCCGGGGACTATAACCTTGCCCACCGTGAGGCCTGCCGTTTTGTGGACGAAGTCTATGGGAGTGAAATCCCCAAGGAAGCGGACCTCGTGATTGTCTCCTGCGGTGGCTACCCGAAAGACATTAACGTCTATCAGATGCAAAAGACGATGGAAAATGCGTCCTGCGCGGTGCGCAAAGGCGGCGTGGTGATTTTACTCGCCGAATGTGAAGAAGGCTCGGGCTCCAAAGTCTTGGAAGACACCTTTAAGAAACTCCAAACCCCGACCGCAATTCGTCTTGATTTGGAACACAACTTCAAAATTGGGGCCAATAAGGCCTATGCGATTACGCGCCCCTTGGAAAAAGCGCACTACATTTTGGTGACCCGTTTAGATAAAGCCCTCGCGAAAACGATGCTCTTTACGGCAGCTCTCGACACGGTGAACGAAGCGCTTGAAGTGAGTCGCCTCTTTGTGGGGGATAGGCCCAGCATTCTCTTGATGCCCGAAGGCAGCTTAACTGTGCCTCGTGTGGTGAGTGGCCATGAGTAACGAGGCACTGCTTAAGGCGGCAGGCGTGACGTTTGACTTTGAGCGCCCCGAGCGGATTGGACTCCCCGAAGCGGTGTTTTCCGAAGGGAAACCCCTAGCGAGTCTCTCAGCGCTCTTTGTCGCGATGGCGACCCGTCACGCTCCGATTCTCTTTACGCGGTTGCGGGAACCCGTCTTTGCGGCCCTGAAGGAAAGGCACCCCGACCTTGCTCATCGCTTTGATTACGATCCTCTCTCGGCCACGGGTTGGTTTGCCGCCTGCCCGAGCCTACCCGAGGCGAGTCGCCTCACGGTAGGGATCGTCTGTGCGGGGACGTCCGACTTGGCCGTCACTCGGGAAGCGGGGCGTACGCTTCAGTACTTGGGTCACACGGTGAAGTATTTTGACGATTGTGGCGTGGCTGGATTGTGGCGCTTAGAGCGGGCACTCCCAGCGATCAAAACCTGCGACGTTGTGATTGTCGTGGCGGGACTCGATGCTGCCCTTGCGTCGGTCTTAGGGGGTTTACTCTCGCAACCCCTCATTGCGGTGCCTACCTCAGTGGGGTATGGTGTCGCCCACGGGGGTGAGACGGCCCTACACAGTATGCTCGCTTCCTGTGCCCCAGGTATTACCGTGATGAATATCGATAATGGCTATGGGGCGGCCTGCGCAGCGGCTCGAATGGCTGCCTTAGGGCGACGCCCCCATCAGCAGGGAGGTCATGACAATGTTTGAACGCACCTCGGTCGCTACCGCGAACCACCTCTCGATTCGCCTTCACGCGGGCTTTAATGCGAACGTGATGCTAGGCGGATTGATGGCGCTTTATGAGCTCACTGGGCCCATGATGAGTGCAGTGGCGGACCGGTTGTTTCCTACGTTCACCACGCGTATTACGCTCTTTCCCGCAGCCGTTAATGCCATTGCGGGGTGGCGCTGTGAGGTAGACGTGAGTGAAAAAGCTGCTCCTACGGGTCACAACGCAACGCCTGCGACTGAGCCACAGCATTCGCACGGGCACGTGCACCGCTCCGTTGCGGACATTCTTGCCTATTATGATCAAGGGACGGTAAGTGAGACCCTGCTCAATGCTATCGAATCGATTTGGTTGACGCTCGCGCACGCGGAAGCCCGTGTGCATGGCACAACGCCCGAGCACGTGCACTTTCACGAAGTGGGCCGCTTAAGTAACGTTGTCGCCATTGGGCTCATTGCCCACTTGATGACAAAAACGGGTTTGACGCTCTCGGCGAGCCCTGTGCCGGTGACGGACGGTGTGATTCGGTGTGCCCATGGGCTCGTCGCCAATCCCGCCCCGAGCCTCTGTGCGCTTCTCACCGATCTACCCGTCCGACCCCTTGAGACCCAAGGTGAGCCCATTACCCCAACGGGGCTTGCTATTTTGCGCGGGCTCAAGGCGACGTTTGGGCCGTGGCCCGCGATGTCGGTCGCACGGATCGAGACGGTCTATACGCCTTACGTTTTCCCTGACGTACCCAATGGGGCACGTTTTGTTTTAGGAACGCTTTAATACCTTATGACCCCTCTTACCCTCACCTCTACGAATTCCCCCTTGGAGGCGTCCTCGTCCCCGTACGAGGCGCCCATAATGGAGGCCAACCCCGTACGTCGCGATAACCCCTTCTGGGCGCCGCTCGTGACGGTGTTGGATGCATTTGCCCCCGCGGGGCACTTTGCGATTGCGTATTCGGGCGGCTTTGATAGCCGCTTTCTTGCCTATTGTGCGACGCACTTAGGCTTTAGCGTCACGCTCTGGCATATCCGTGGACCGCATATTCCGGCGGCGGAAACCAACGCTGCCGTGGCAGCCGCCCAAACCCTCGGGCTCACGGTGAATGTCTTGGACGTGGATCCAACCGCCATCGGAGACTTTGTGGCGGCCCAACGGGACCGGTGTTATGTGTGCAAAACCGCGGCTTTTCGTCGGCTCTTAGCCGAAGTGAACGAACCCTTAGCGGACGGGACCAATCATTCGGACTTGCGACAATTTCGCCCCGGGGAACGGGCGCTTCGAGAACTTGGCGTATATTCGCCCTGGGCCAAAGCCGGTTTTGAAAAACCCTTTATGCGTGCGATTGCCCGCACAGTGGGTTTTCCGAACCCCGATCAACCCTCGCGTCCGTGCCTCATGACCCGCTTTCCCTACGGGGTGCAACCCACTGCGGAACAACTCCAATTGGCCGCCGACGTCGAAGCGTGGCTCATGGCGCATGAACCTTCCCTCCCCGCCCGTTGCCGTTTCCCCGACGGCGTTCATGCCATTGTTCACCTCGAGCGGGCGGCCGTCGAAGCCCGTGCCCATGCGTTGCAGCTCTCGCCCGAAGCCTTTTTGGCGCAACTAAGCACGCGCTATACGCGCGAAAAGCGCCGTACCCTTGCGTTTACGGTGCAAACAACCCTCTCGGGGTTCTATGATCGTCCACCCTACGTTTAACCGGGCGAAAAAAACGGCGGGTCACTCGTGATACCGCCGTTTTTTTGTTCATCTGCAACGTTTAGCGCTTTTGGGCCACAATTTCAAAGAGAGGCGTTTCGCCATACACCAGCTTTTCTTTATCGTCCCAAAGCACGTCGACAATGGTTTCATCGACCGTTACGTCAAACCCGAGGGCACGCAACACGCGTTGATCCCAGTCGGGGCGACGTACTTTGGAGAGCGGTAACGCGTGAATATCAATCGGATCGGCGTCAATTTGAGCGGGTTCAAAGGTCGAACCGTACTGCGCTAAGCAAAGCGCTTCGCGTTGACGAGCCCGTTCCCCCATGGCTTCATCAAAAAGCGGCAAATGCCAGTTGGCATCATAAATAATGATTTTGCCCTGAGGGGCTAAGACACGCAGCGCCTCGCGATAAAACCCTTCCGGGTCTGCTAAGGTCCAGGTGACGTTACGCGAGACGATCACATCAAAGCGGTTATCGTCGAAAGCGGCAAGCCCCGTTTCACAATGGTAAAAGGTGGGCCAATTGGTAAGTAATTCCGAGCGGGCGTTCTCCGTCGCTTCGCGAATCATCCCGTGGGCAATATCAATGCCCGTGACCTGATGCCCCAATTGGCTTAAGAGAATACTAAAGAACCCCGGTCCGCAACCAAAGTCCAAAACGCGCAAGGGCCCTTCGCCCAAGTGGGCACGAAAGCGCTCCGCCCACACCTCACGGCGAAAGCTCGCGAGTTCGTCTTGCACAATATGGGAATAGTGCTGGGAGTCGGCCGTCCAAAAGCGACCCATCGCGGTGGAATCCGTCGTGGGCGTGGGAACGTCGAGTGTAGCGGTCAGGAGGGTCATGGGGAAACCTTTAACGCGATTGACAGGGGACGCTCAAGAGTACGTTCATAACATTTTGAGCAAACGTATGATAGCAAACTTTCCTACAAAAAGGATTTTCTTCATACGCGTGGAGACTCTATATCCGCCAAGCGTTTGATGTGGGTTAAGCGTATGGGTCCCTTAACCCGTCGTCGTTCGAAGCATTAGGGCTTAGTGGCCACAATGGAGAACATTTTGACCGGGTTAAAGGTTTCATCCTGGGTCAAGTAAAGTCGCTCCGAGAGCGTGCGGTCTAGCGTCACGTGGCTGAACCCCAACCGTGTTAAGAGGGCCACGTCCCAGTCGGGACGATTTTCCTGACTCACCGACAAGGCTGCTTTAATCGCGTCACATTCTTGAAGATCGGCATCCTCACAGTCGCGGTGGGCATTTTGTACCCCCTCTTCGCGTAACGACTGCGTCAAGGCCAACATTGAAATGGGGCCGTAGTGCGCATCAAAATTGAGTAACTTGCCGCCCGGCACCAATAAATCCCGCCAATGGGCATAGGCCGCTTCCACGTCAGGCAACGTCCAGGTGAGGTTACGCGTGAGAATCACATCAAAGGAAGCCGGGGCAAAGGGGGTATTCGCGGCGTCCCCGACGGCAAAGGTCGCGTCAATGCCATGGCGAGCACAAAGCGCGCGGGCTTCGTCAATCATTTGGGGCGACAAGTCAATCCCGGTGACGTGATAGCCTAAGGGCCCGAGCAATGCGGGGAAAAAACCCGACCCCGTTCCCACATCGAGAATGCGTAGCGGAGCGTTCGCGATATGCGGTCGGATTTCGTTGAGCCAGCGCTCATGCAAATCGCTCCCCAACTCCACTTCGCGTAACTCCGTGAAACTCGCCGCACGACGATCCCAGTAATGACGAATACGGTCTTCAATGGCGTCGAACGTGGGCGTATAAGGGGGCATAACGATCCTCATGAGGGTGAGTGAACTCACGAAAAGTTCATACAAAAATAAATTTTGTATGCATTATAGCGACTTCGCGTCAGTAACGCGTCGCGACCAATAATCAAAGGGGGTTGTATCCTCGGCAATGTTTCCGTCACGCAACACAATAAGGCGCGAGGCGATCATCGCCACCGCTTCCGGGTCGTGCGAAATAAAGACCCAGAGGCAGGATTTGCCCTCCGTGGCTAACCGCTGGCGTTCGGCGGCTAAAAAGGTTAACAGCTCGGTTTGGTGCACCGCATCAAGCGCCGAGAGCGCCTCATCAAAGACCACCATGCGGGCATTCGACTTCACGGCACGCACCAGCGCCACGCGTTGACACTGCCCCCCTGAGAGTTCATGCGGGTAACGAGTGAGTAAGGCTGGGCTTAACCCCACGGCGGCTAACCAGGCCCCAAAGTCGGGGAGCGTGGCGTCATCCATACCCTTAGCTACCGGCGTGCGCTCTCGCAAGCGATAGGGTTCACTTAAGGACTCCAAAATCGTGAGTTCGGGGTTCAAGGCTGAGGTGTAGTCTTGAAACACCGCGGCCATCGCTCCGGGATACGTTTGACGCCAAACCTGAGGGGCGAGTCCTTCGATGGTGATCTCGCCGCTACTCGGACGCTCAAGGCCCATCAGCAAACGGGCCAGCGTGGACTTCCCCACGCCCGAGGAGCCCATGAGGCCCACCACGTCGTTGGCTCCCAATGTGAACGATAAACGATCGAGCACCGTCAAAGGGGCGCGCTTTCCGAAGCGCCCGGGCTCACTAAAGCGGTGCGTGAGCTCCTTTACGACAACGAGCGGCGCTTGAGGCGTTTGCGGGGTTTTAATCATGCAGCCCTCCTTCGTTTTCTGAGGGGTGTTGCCAGCGAGCCAACGCTGTCGCTTTCAAGCGGCTGGCGCGAACGAGCGTCTCCGTATACGGATGCTGGGGATGGGTCAGCATCGTGGCGCTTCCCGATTCCACGAGTACCCCACCCTGCACGACCCAAATCCGATCGGCTAAGCGTTGGGCCACGGTCAAATCATGCGTAATCATGATCACCGCCACGCCCGATTGCTTTAGCAGCGCCACAGCCCGTACCACCTCTTCCAAGGCTTGGGAGTCGAGCGAGGCTGTGGGTTCATCCAAAATCACGACGCGAGGTGTCATTAAGAGAGCCGTCGCAAATAAGAGGCGTTGCAACATCCCGCCGGAGAGTTCCGAGGGGGTGGACGCGAGCACACGATCGGGATCCTCAAAGCGAAGCGATCGGCAAACTGTCGTCAGTCGCTCCCTGATCGCGGGTTCTTGAAGATCGGGTTCCGCTACCCTCAGGGCTTCGGCCAATTCGTCGCCCACGCGACGCAACGGGTGAAAAGCCGTCATCGCATTTTGCACAAGATTGAGAATATCGGTGCCTCGATGTTGCGATCGACGATCAACGCCCCCGCCCACGTGGCTCGCTAAGAGCGTCTCACCCGCCAAACGAATGGTGCCCGATACGCTAAAGCGCGGTCCTAATAGGTCCACGAGCGCCAACGCACTGATGGTCTTACCGGCACCCGATTCCCCCAATAAAACGCCCACTTCCCCGGGATTGAGCGCGAGCGAGAGATCCCTCACGAGTAACGCCTCCTCCCCGTTGGCGTCGCGATGACGAATCGTGAGGTGCTCGACGTAGAGGTATCCCTCGTCGCTCGATGGGGATGGGATCGGCGTTTGAGTGACGGGCTCAACGTGTGTGGCAGGGACAGTGTGCGTACGCATGGGGCCCGTAAAGCGGGCATCCAAGGCATCGCGTAGCGCATCCCCTAAGGCATTAAACCCCGCAGCCGTCAACATAATCGCGAGACCCGGTGCCCAGGCTAACCAGCCGTGGGTGGTGAGCACTTCTTTACTCTCGGCGAGCATCATCCCCCATTCGGGTGTTGGGGGTTGTAGGCCTAAACCCAAAAAGGAGAGCGATGAGATCATCAGGATCACCATCCCTGCGTCGATACTCATCAAGACCAAACATTCCCCTGCAGCCCGAGGTAAAAGGTGTTGCCAAAACACATACCCATCACTCGCTCCCGAGACCCGTGCACTCTCCACGTAGGCGAGTTGGGTGAACTTTTTCACGATCGTACGCGCCATACGCGCGTGCCACGGCCACTCAGCCACGACGCACGCGACAATAATCGAATCGACCCCTGGGCCCATGACTCCCACCAAGGCCAAAATCATCACTTCGCTCGGAAACGACATTAACGCGTCCGCCAGTCGCATCATCAGGGTTTCAAGCCGTGCGGGGGCGAGCGCAGCGATCGCCCCATACGTGATCCCAATGAGCGCGGTAAGCGCCATCGTAATGAGCGCAATCCAGACGCTCGTACGAATCCCCCAAAGGAGTCGAGCGAGCGTATCGCGCCCCAATTGGTCGGTTCCTAACCAGTGTTGAAGGTTTGGCAGAGAAAACTTCTCGGTGAGGTGAATTTGAATGGGGTCCGCGAGCCCTACCCAATGAAGGTAAGGAACGAGAACGCCAAACAGCACCAACGCCCCCAACAGGACCAGGGCACGTCGTGCCGGGCGATGTTGGACGATACGGTCAGCGAGTCGCCAGAGAGGCGAACGGAGCGAACGGGGTGTGCGAGACGAAGCGTAACCCATCAGGCGAGCCCTCCTCGTTCACGTCCTTTCTGCGGATTCAATACCCAAACAAGGATATCGGAGAGTAAATTAAAAAGCACAAACGCAAACGCTAAAAGGAGCACGTAGGTTTGCACGATCGGAATATCCCGATTAAAGATCGCTTCGACACAGAGCCGACCGATCCCAGGCCACGCGAAAAGACATTCCACCACAAAGGTGCCCGCCATGAGTTTGGGGATCGACATCCCTAAGGCCGTCACGGAGGAGCGAAGCGACGTGGCTAAGAGTCGCCCCGTGAGTCGCGCTTCTGACACCCCGCGAGCACGAGCTGCCAAGACCCAATTTTCGTGCGCGTTATGAATCATTTCGGTACGAATCAGGCGCACATAGGTCGGTATGTAGCCTAGCCCCAAGGTCACCATCGGTAAGACAATGGACGTGGTCTCGCGCATGCCATGCGTGGGGAACCAGCCTAGCGTGACCGCAAAAAAGCGCATAAAGAGTAGCCCCACCCAAAAGCTCGGAATGGCCGAAAGCACAAAAATAAGACCACGAATCGCTTTATCCAAAGGACGCCCTTCAAAGCGGGCTGCGAGCACCCCGAGAGGGATACTCGTCGTGAGGAGTAAGAGTAGCGTGGAAACGGCAAGAAGAAGCGTGGCAGGGAGTGCATCCGCAAATTCGGCGGCCACCGTGCGACGCGTCACATAACTCACCCCAAAGTCCCCGTGGAGAATCCCCGAGAGCCACGTCCCATAACGGGTCCAAAACGGTAAATCTAAGCCCAATTCGTGCCGAGTTTGAGCGATTAACTCAGGCGTGGGTACCATGGCATTCACCCGAATCGCAATTTCGGCCGGATCGCTCGACGAAAAACTAAAGAGCGTAAACGTCACGAGGGTAATTCCGAAAACGAGCGGAATCACCCAAAGAAGACGATAAAGAAGCGAACGAGTGAACACGATGTGGGGCCAAGGGTTAAAGAAATGGGGGGCGCTCGGCTCGATAATCGTTTTTTTTCGAGCGCCCAAGGATTATGCCATGCACGTCCCATTAAGGCGCTTTAAAACGCATCGCCTCAAACGGGATTTCGTATTGCGACACGTCAAACCCAACGTTCGTTAAGTCTTTACTGTGCACCGCTTTGATACGGGCAAAGGAAACAGGGACGTAGACCGCTGACGTGTGAATCCGGGTTAAGACGTCCGCAATCATGGCGTTTCGCGTCGCTGTATCGGACGTGACCATCAAACGCGTAATCGTTTCGTCAATATGTGCTTTGTCACTTAACCCCAATTGAGCCTGATAGTCCCCGTGAGAGGGCTGACGCCAGCTCGAGAGATAACTTTGGGGATCATAAGGAGCACCCCACGAGAGCGAATACTGTAAGTCAAAGAGGCCGCTGCGTTGACGATCCAAAAAGGCTTGCTTTTCTTCCCCTACGATGGGCATCTCAATCCCGACTTGGCGTAAATCGGCTTGTAGGGCTTCGGCAATCGTTTTTTCTTGGGCATTTTTGGCATTAAAGTAGAACGTGACCTTTAAGGGTTGTCCGTCTTTGCTGCGAAGACCATTCGCGCCCTTCACCCAACCAGCCTCATCCAATAGCGCTTCGGCACGTTTTGGGTCGTACGTGCGTGGCGTAAGCGCGACATCGCACCCCGGGACCGAGCGGTCAAAGAGCGTCGTCGCCGCCGTTTCGGCGCCATTTAAAATCCCCTTCACGACCGCCTCACGGTTAAAGGCATACTGAATGGCTTCACGCACACGAATGTCTGACAGTAGCGGGCGCTTTGAATTGAGCAAAATTGTGCGGCTCGCGTAGGGTTGACTCCAGAGCGTCGTGAATTGCCCTTCTTTGGTGAGCGCATCCATCGCGTCCACCGAGAGTTGATCCCCGTCGGCGCCAAAGATGAGTTGAATTTCGCCTTTTTTGAGCGCTAAGAGTAACGTTTGCGAATCCGGTACCACGGTCCAACGGACTTCCCGAATCGCGGGCTTACTGCCCCAATAGGATTCGTTACGCGTAAAGCGAGCTTCTTGGTTGTGTTTGTGCTCCGTCAACACCCACGGGCCCGTGCCGTTTAAACAGGTCACGCCGTTTAAGGTCGTCCCCTCTTTCATACACTTAGGCGAAATAAACCGGAAGGGGCGCGTCAGTCCCAATTCGATCAAGGTTGGGAAATAGGCATTTTTAAGGGTTAAGCGCCACGTGTAGGGATCCACCACCTCGTTACGCTCAATCAAATTCATCAAGTCTAACCACGCATGGCGACTCTTATTTGCCATCACCGCATCAAAATTGGCTTTGACCGCTTCAGCCGTAAAGGGCGTACCGTCCGTGAACGTGACGTCGTGGCGCAAATGAAACGTATACACGCGACCATCTTCACTCACGTCCCAACGTTCCGCTAACCAGGGCTTCACCCCGTCAGGGGTATTTTTCGTCAGCGCTTCAAAGACCATCGCCTGCGCGGACATTTCCCCTAAGTAGAGGTGCGGATTGATGTCGCGGATGTCTTTCATGGAGCCGTAGGTCAACACGTCCTTCGGTGTGGAGGCCACCGTAGGTTGGGTATCCTTAGCCGCGTTGGGGGTGGACGTTCCCTGATCACAGCCCGCCAGGCCGAGTGCGACGCTAAGAAGAGCGAGGGTGAGACGGGATTGGGTCGGGTTAGTCATCGGCATAGGAAAGTCCTTTAATGAGTCAAATACCGCATAAAAACGGCGTTGTAGTGAGTTTTCATACGAATTATATTTTTGTATGAACTTTCTTGCAACCCCTATTTTTGGGAAGTGCTCTCGCTTCACCGTTGTGGATGAGCTGATAAAATAGCCGTCGTGCTGTGCAACAATGGGCACAGCGTCTTCTCAGTATTTTTGAGGTTTTCATGTCGACATCCTGCGCTACGCGCCCCTTAACGATTCTCTTATTTGGTAAAAACGGCCAAGTGGGGTCCGAACTCCACCGCATTTTGGCTCCTTATGGACGTCTCATTGCCCTCGATCGTCAGGGCGAAGACGGTTTATGCGGGGATATGACCGACTTAGACGGGATTGCGGCGACGATTGCGTACGTGAAGCCCGATCTGATTTTTAACGCAACCGCTTACACGGCCGTCGATAAAGCGGAAAGCGAGCCTGAACTCTGCCACACGATTAATGTGGAAGCCCCACGCGCGATGGCGCGAGCCGCCAAAGCCGTCAACGCCCTCCTGGTGCACTACAGTACCGACTATGTCTTTAACGGTGAGGGGGAAACGCCTTTTGTGGAAACCGATCCCACGGGTCCCTTGAATGTTTATGGTGGCACCAAACTCTTTGGCGAAGAAGCCATCCGCGAAGAAGGCGCTCGTCACCTTATTTGTCGCACGAGTTGGGTTTATGGCGTGTTCGGGAAAAACTTCATGAAGACGATTTTGCGTTTAGCCAAAACGAAGACCGCGTTAAATGTGGTGGAAGATCAAGTGGGGGCTCCCACCTCGGCCGAATTTATCGCGGATTATTCCTTACAGTTAGCGCTCAAAACCCTTCAGAATCCCGCCTTAGAGGGGACCTATCACCTCGTTCCCTGTGGGACGACGAATTGGTGTGAATTCGCACGCTGGATTGTGCGCGAAAGCGCTTCAGCAGACGGCTTTGTGCTGATGCCCGATGCGATTAAAGGGATTCCCAGTTCGGAATACCCGACGCCCGCGACGCGCCCACTCAATTCGCGTTTAGATAATACGAAGTTACGTGAGGCGCTGGCCCCGGCCACCATTCACTGCTGGGAAACGTATGCTGCACGCGTCTTACGTGCGCTCACCGAGCCCATCTAAGAGAAACCATCCGGTTAGACCAAATAAAGGGTAGTGTGACCAATCTCCACTACCCTATTCTTTTATGCTTCGCCCGACGGATAGAGCGTACGCTGAATCACGGCGTTGGGCGTATTCTCGCTAGGCGCCGCTGAGTCCCATAAAAGCCCGTCGGGACCATAAATGCGAAACCGAGACGCAAGCGCTGAGGCATAGACCGTTTGGGCGTTGGTCGCCAATGCTCCGATGGCCGAATCAAAATGCTCACGTGGCACGTACCGAGGCGGTAGACCTACGCTTAAGAGCTTGTCGCCACGCTCCCGAGTATGTGCCCAGCTTTCCTCTACGGAGCGCGTACAAAGCAGAATCTCAACACGGTAACCTTGTTCGCGAAGTGTGGTTAATTCCGTCATCGGGGTGCTTGCCGTCCGAAAGGTCCCTTCAATCACAAGTGGCAAGCCTAACTCCATTGCGCGATTACGTACCCGAGCCACCAGCTTCGCGATAAAACTACTGGTATAGCGTGACGCGTCTTCACCGTAGAGGCGATAAAAATCCGCATAGTGCGCATGAAATGGACGGAATTCGTCCGCGTTCACCACAATGGCGTCCGGATACTCCGTTTTGATGGCTTGTGTGGCGAAGGCCTTCCCGGCGCCAGGCTGTCCTCCTAACACAAAGGCCACGCGTTCATTGCAAGCCTTAGCCTCATGACCCGCCGTGATGAAGTTCCAAATGAGCGGGAATTTCGTCTCCACATCGCTTTCTTCATCGTAAGGGGCGATTTGCGCTTCAATAGCAGCACGTTCAGCTTCCGTGAGAGGGTGAGTAGCCTGAAGGACACTCAGGGCATTCTCGTGCGTGCTGTAGCCTTTCAGGCGCTCTACCCAGCGAGCAAAATCGAGTTCCTCGGGTGACGTACGGTAGAGATCCTCGCGATAGTTGGCGAGTTTGGTGAGTTCCGCATTGTCCCCAGTCGATAACGCAATGCCCGCCACCACGTGAGCGAGCATTTCGATCAAGACGTCTTTTTCCATCACACTGGCCATCTCTCTGCTCCTTAATTGTCAATCTTTCCTAGGATTTAGATTACGGGATGGCCAGCGTTTTCGCTGTTACCGATTAGACTTCAATCGTGACAAGCGGTATCACCCCGAATAAGCTATAGGTCTTTTTATGCGAGGTGCGTTTTACCTTGAGAAGCGGCACGACCCCAAAGAGCTTTATCCAATAGCGATTGGTATTTTCAGGGAGTAAATGGGGATAGGCGTTCGCAGCGATCCCTTTAATAAGCAAATCCGCATCCGCCATCTTTTCGTGACGACGGTGCGAGGTGTTGTCCTCATGGTTACGGTACTGGATCATGGGCTCTTTTAAGTTATGAAAGAGCGTTACGCCAATTAAACGGATCCAAAGGAGGTAATCTTCGGCGGGTGAAAACGCTGGTTCGTAGCGGATCCCATTGTTGATCAACACCGACTTGCGAATCATGGAGGCAGGATGAGCGACGACACACCCATGCATCAACCCCGCTTTGATATCGGCGTTATTTTCAGGGAAGGTCGAGAGGCGACCATTACCAATGTCGATCGTTTGTCCACTCACGACCCCGACATCACGGTGCTCATCCAGGTAGGCCACTTCAAACGCTAAGCGGTGAGGCTCACAGATATCGTCATGGTCAAAAATGGCTAAGTATTCGCCTTGCGCTAAGTCGATAAGGCGATTGCGGGAGGCTGATATCCCTAAGTTACGTTCATTTTCAACGTAGCGAATACGCGAGTCGGTATAGGACTTCACTACGTCACGAAGGGCATCGTTCGAAGGAGAGTCATTCAGAATGAGGAGTTCAAAATCCGTATAGGTCTGAGCTAAAACGGATTCGATCATCACCTTGAGGTGATCCAACTGCGTGTTATAGAGCGGAACAAGAACTGAAACTTTAGGCATAGCCTGTCACCGAAATTTATGTTTTTCTAATGATAGCGATAAACGCTTGGGCTGTGGGACAGGGATAGGTAGTTTGAAAACTAATTCTCAAAAAAATCTAAGGGCCCTAGATTTCTCCAGAGCCCTTAGGGATTCAAGTATCAGACTTCAGAGTGAAGTAACTGATTAGAACTTGTGGGTCAAGCCGAGACCGACTTCACCAATCTTGGTCTTAGCACCGTCTTCGACGATGGAGTCAACACCCTTCGTCTTGAACTGGTTGTAAGCGCCGTAGGTGTAAACGCTGGTGCGCTTGCTGAGCGGATAGGAGTAAGCCAAGCCTACGCCGTAACCGTCAACCTTGGCGTCAGCGCCTTCGGTCTTGTCCTTACCGTAGACATAGTTAGCCTGAGCATAGAAGGTACCGCCAGCAACCGGAGCGGACACACCGAGACCGACGTTATAGCCAGTGTAGTCGCCCACACCTAAACCGAGGTAGGTTGTCTTTTCATGAGTGAACTTGTCATGAGTGAACTTGTAGTTCACAACGTTGTCCATGTGCTTACCGTACTGAGCCATACCATAGACCTTGGCAGCGCCAAAGTCATAGTTAGCACCGTAGGACACGGTGAACTGATCATCAGCATCCGTCGGCTTGAAGAGCTGGTCAACAACCAAGCCCGTGTTGAAAGCGCCACCGGTGTAGTTAACACCTAAAGCAGCATAGCGGGTGTTGTCACCAGAATCAGGAAGTTCCTGACCGTCAGCCTGGAAGGAATACTGAGCGTAGACCTTAACACCACCGAAGTCAGGGGTGACATAGGTCAACGTGTTGTCAGCGCGGTCACGATAGGAGAAGTTGAAGAGGCTATTGGAGCCCGCATAAGCACCCCAACCCGTACCGAGAGCGACGTAGTTGTAAAGGAAGGAAACCGTGCCGAGACCAGAAGCGAGACCACCGTCACGACCAGCAGCCAACGTACCGAAGCCACCCTTCAAGTACATGGAAGCAACACGACCGAAGAGACGATTATTCTGACCAAGTTTGCCGTCGTCAGCGGAGAAACCAGATTCGAGCTGGAAGCCAGCGATGAGGCCATTACCGAGTTCTTCCTGGCCCTTCACACCCCAACGGCTACCATTCTGGTTACCCGAACGGATACCATACGTATCCTGTTTTTCGCCACCGTTGGCCTTGACATAACTATACTGGAGAGCTTCGTCAACAATACCGTAGAGCGTGACGTTGGCGGCCATGGCGGAGCCAGCGAAGGCGCCGAGAACTGCAACAGCAGCAAGAGTCTTCTTAAACATTTTTTAGTCCTTTAAATGCTCGACCTCTTCAGGTCGAATATCCAAGAAAGATCTCTCGAGAATCCTCGAGGATCTCTCGAAATCTGTTACTGGGCAAAACAGCCTACTGGTCGTCTTGCAAACCATGCGACAGCATGTTGTCTTTAATACTAGCAAAACAGCGTGTTTTTACAACCCCTCAGATTGTTAATTGAATAACCCACCTAAGAGGTAAATTATCTAAGTCGCTGTCACACAAGCATTTTGAGCCAAAATAATTCACTAAAACAACCTACCAAACTTTGTTGCTTCCTTGCAACATTTACCGCTTCGCCATCCCCCTCTTAGGTAAAAACCCTAAGAAATGAGCCGTTTTTTAGTGCTTACATTTCGCGGGAAATTGCCAATTTGTAGTTTTAGCAACATCTAGTCACATTTACTTCAAGGAAGAACAGGATACGGTGGTGATTTTTGCCCCGACAGGTGTCTCACTTTTACAACAAAGAAAGAAGGGATTGTGTCTTTCCGAGTTCTATGACCACCCTTCCCTCCCCCTTCAAGGCGGCTTCGGGCACAAGATTGAGGTTCCAACCTAACCCGGCGACCCAGAGTGGTTCATTATCCCGATAGATAACCGGAACGCTTTCACGTAAAAAGGTCGGTATCCCGGCTGAGGCAAACAGGTCTTTTAAGGGCTTAGTGGGTCGTAAGGGATGCGGCTTCATTTTGAGTCCATTCCGTTTAGCCCCCACCAATAAGGTCTGTTCACTTAACCAACGTAACGACACGCCGGTTTCATTGGGTTGGGCTTCACGAATGACGAGTGTTGCTTGCCACTGCGTCAACGGCAAATCCCCACGGGTTTGAATCGCAATGGGTTGGTCATCGGGTACCGTCCAATCGTCTTTTTTTACGGCGTAGAGGTATTGCCCCCCTTTGCGGAGCATCCAATCGCCCAAATCCAAGGCCAGGGCCGTATCGTTGGTGGTCGTTTGGAGTTGCTCGATAAAGTCGGTGAGTTGACTTTGGGTAGGAATGGTGATGTTCAGTTGATGTAACCACGTACGCAAACACCACGCTTGGCGGTCACTCTCTAAGGCTAGCAATCCCTCCAATGCCAACATACGTCCGTCTTTTTGGCTAAGCCGATCGCAATCCGATTGGGCCACGTCTTGCACCACGTCCACCATCTCTTGAATCAGTTGAATACTGTCGAGGGCCCCCTCGTGCTTACGCTCAGTTTTCTCAAGCAAAGTGGGGAGCACCTGGTGACGCAATCGGTTACGGTCGTAGTGTGGATCGGTATTGCTTTCGTCCTCTACCCACGTTAATCGGTGTTCCGTGGCATAGGCTTCAAGGACATAACGCGGAATCATAGCCCACGGACGCACCACGTAGAGGCGCTTATCAGCGTCCTCATTCAACGTCACTCGACGAGACGTGGGGAAGGTGGCAAGACCATCGGGTCCTGCGCCACGCAGCCATTGAATAAGAAAGGTTTCGAGTCGATCGTCCGCATGATGAGCGGTCAGAATAGCGTCGTCCCCCTTCGCTAAGGCGGAGCGTTCCAACGCGCGATAGCGTGCTTCGCGGGCTGCGGCTTCTACGCCCCCAGCACTGCGATTCACCGTCACATGGATCGATTCAAAAGGAATGCGACGACGGGCACACTCGCGCTCACAATGCGCTTCCCACTCGGACGCATGCGCTGAGAGTCCATGATGAATATAAATTGCACGAACGCGTTGCAAGAGATGCTGACTAGGACGATGAAAGAGTCGGCTCACCACGTCAAGGAGCGTCATCGAGTCACGTCCCCCGGAGAGCGCTACCACCACTCGTAAGGGGTTGAGTGGCGTAAGCGTGAGGCAGCCCTCGCCCGAACGACTCAGCTCTTCCGAGAGCGCCTCGAGCGCTTCAAAGAGCGCAGTGTCAAGGGTTTTCCCCTCTGAGTTGACTCGTTGTGCTTCGTACGCCATGCCTATTTCCATCCGGTGGTTTTCTGAGCCTACAAGTATAGTGGAGTGGCACCCAAAGCGAGGGGTTTTCAATATCGTATTCCACGAATGTCAAGATCCTTCACGCATTGGGTCCAAAGCTCAGTACAATATCGGGGCAATCGATTTTTCTAGGCTCACTATGTCTGCCCCTTCGTCTTCACCTCGCCGTCTAAAACGGTCTCGTCAGAGTCCCACCCCCACGCGTACGCACCGCACTCGTCGCGTTGCGTCCGTTAAAGACGTGACGGTGAATGTGGCCTCGCTTTTTGACGAATTGGTGACCCCGGTACGTGCCCTACCCGTTGAGCGCGGTATGGCGCTTTTCGTTGTGGCGAAGCCCGAGATGTTCGCGCAAGTGGATCTCTTTGCCCGCAGTGTGGCCTTAGTTCCAAAAGTGCTTTTCTACTGTCCCACATCCGAGCGCGAGCATACGTTTGAAGAGGCGCTACACCGCCTCGCACGACGTTTATCGCTTCGCGTCGTCACACTACCGCGCAGTTTCAGTCGATGGGTGGCGACGACGATCAGTTTGCCCGAACAAACACGCTTATGTGAACGGCTTCTTCCCTACCTCACTGAGGAAGGGCTCGATTGCTGTTTACTCCCCAATGTGCTCGAAGAAACGATCGAAAGCTTTTTAACCCAATGGATGACCGGGTTTCGTCTTGAGACGCTCTTAGGGCTTCAGGCGCGTCGCGTGGGGTCGGTCCAGTTTTATTCGCCCTGGTATTTAACACCGCAATCCGACGTCCTAACCTACCACCAAGCCATGGGGCTATTGACGTTGCGACTGAGAAATCGCTACCGCTTGAGTGATCCCCTCTTTCATCAATTTGGTGCTATGCGCCAAGGTTTTCGTCAGTCGATTGCACGGAGCATTCGTCATTGCGAAGCGTCGGCACACACGGTGGCTGCCTTGGCCAAAGCCGATCTTGAGGCCTCCCTCAACTCAAACACACAGCGCTTGTCATTGAGTTACTTTAGTGAGCTCCCACGCGCTCGACTGAAATTTGTGCTGACGCTTTGGTTATTAAAGCACGAGGTGACGCTCTCCGCCCGGGAATGGGAGAGCGTGTTGGCGCAACTCGCGTTGCAAACCAATACCGTCCTCTGGCGAAACCGAGCGTTATTTCTCCTTCGCGTGGGTGACGCCCTCTATTTAACGTCTCGCGATCCTGCGTCCTTAAAAGGCCTGACCGCATCGCTGGGAACTGCAGGCCGGCAGCCCGATCTCTTTAGTTAACGGGCTGGGTTCTCAACCGCTAAAAACAAAGGGCAAGGACTTTTGGTCATCCTTACCCTTCGGTGCCTTCAGGATTTCACGGTTAGCGTTGGGGGACGGTGGGGGCGCCCATCATCGGAAAGCCACTCATGCCACGAGGCGCTTGGCCTGGGGCCACTGCCCCACCCATCGGATTCGCTCCCATGCCTTGCCCGGCGCCTTGCCCCATACCGGGCAATCTACTTGTCCCCTTCATCATGACGGGCTCCGGAGGCGCCACGGTGTCGAGCGGAAGCGACGTGAGGTTACCCGCTTTCATCGCCGAATCAATGTTGGTATCCAACACTTGACGCATCTCATCACCCTCGGGGACCTGCTGGCGCAAACGGTTCCAATAGAGCACCGCATGCGTGTAGTCCGCCTTGTTAAAGGCTAAGAGCCCCGCCAAAAGCAACGTTTTTTGCTCGTGCGGATCCAGTTTCAGGATACGCTCGACCGTTTCGGCCACCAACGGGTCATCCACTTTATCGTTCGCGACCATCATGTCCAAGAAGTTCACAGCCGGCATCACGTCATTAGGCTTCAAGCGCATCACATTGCGCCACGCTTCCACCGCCTTGGGCCAATTTTCCTGATAGGTGTATTGGTCGGCCAAGACTTCCCAGGCATCCAACTGGTCAGGATGCTTTTTCACCGCCTCTTCGAGTACGGCGAGGGTATTGACCATTTCTTTGGCCCGTTCTTCTTCGGTACGTACGGCATCGATCTGAGCAATCGCGCGTTCATCCAACGCGGAATAGTCGCCGTAAGTCAAATAAAGCCCTGCGCTCGTTGCTGGAACGACAATCGCAATCGCTAAAAGTGTTAAGGAGCGCATCATCGTCGACTCTTCCTGAGCCGCATGACTCCCTAAGGCCACGTCAGCCACTAAGGCGCGGGCAAGTCGCGCTTCGGCTTGAGCAAACTCTGCCTCTGAGAGCGTCGCTTTGCGTTCCGTGAGTTGTTGGTACTGATGGCGCCGCGTGGCCCACACGTCCTCCAAGCGAGCGCGTTCCTTGTCGCCCGTTTTGTCTTTGGCAAAGAGCGCCCAGGCAAACCCTAAGAGCGCGATCAGGACAGCGACAACCGCACACCCAATAAAGACCCATTGCATCGTATGAGACATGGAAAACATCGCTCATTCTCCTTTCTGGGGTTGGGGGGGTGTACCCAAAAGACGCCCAGCGTCAAAGGGACACTCGCCGCGAAGCATCAAGAGCGCTAAGCGTTCACGTTCGTGCTCGGTTTGACTACGATCCTCACCCCCACTCTCGCGGTTCGCTCGACGACGCCGTGCGCCCATCACAAGGATAGCCACGGCGAGCACAATAAAGAGTCCAGGGGCGACCCAAAGTAACATCGTTGCCCCTTTGAATTGGGGCTTATAGAGGACCACGTCACCGTAGCGCTCCACCATATAGTCAATGATTTCCTCGTCAGTACGTCCTTCACGAATGAGCTTTTGGGTTTCGTCCCTCAACGCAATCGCTGCTTCGGTCTGACTTTCGGCAATGGACTCGTTTGCGCACGGTAAGCAACGAAGTGACTTCGCAATGTCGACTAAGCGTGCATTCGTGCGAGGATCCATCGTAGCGGGTTGGGCAACGGTCGGCATCGCTTGCGCCGTGGCCTGTTGCGCCTCTTTATTCCCAATTAAATCGCTGGGGCTCGGCGCCGCGGCGAGAGCCGACGCCATCACCCCCAATAACGCGCCCAACGTGAGGAGTGGACGTAAAGTGTATTTTCCTTGCATCATTCGTCTCCTTCCTCGTTTATTCCGTTAACCCAAGCGTGGGATCCAGCGACGTCGTTCGACGGCGCCGCATTAACGCCCCGGTGAGGCCTAAGAGGCCCCCCAATGCCATCCCTAAGGTCCCAATCCAAATCAAAGTCACAAAGGGCTTCACATACAGACGCATGACCCAACCTTTGTTGTCGGGCGTGGGCGTCCCCATGGAGACATAAAGATCTTCCCACGGACGATGCAAAATGGCTGCTTCGGTCATCGTCATGGTTTGCACCGAGTCGTAATTACGCTTTTCGGGCACCAAGTTGGCGATCACCTCGCCAGCTCGGTTCAAAACAGTCACAAACCCGACCGCCGCTTGGTAGTTGGGGCCCCGTTGTTCTTCGACACGGTCTAACCGATAGGTTACGTCGCCCACGGTCATGATTTGTCCTGGGTACATCGTCACGTTACGCTCTTCTTGGTAACTGTGTACCGCGAGCGCTCCCGCCATCGTTAACCCGACGCCAATATGCGCAATCGCCATACCGAGTGTCGCCAAGGTCGTCACTTTAATCCCTTTACGACTGCGCAAAACGGCATCCACAATCGGCCCCGTCATGACCCAGAAGGACACCCACCAACCCACGCTCACTTTGAGCCAAGTGGACGTTTTTACAGCGCCCCCAATGTCAGCAGGAATACTTGGCCCCACGAGCAAAATCACAGCAGTCAAGAGTGTACTTACCAGCGCCGTGATAAGGGAGGTGCGAAGCGCGTCCGTCATACGGCCCGTTTTCCAATTCACCGCAATACCGGGCGTCATCAATAAGGCAATCGGTAAGAAGGCAAAGCTAAAGACCGTATCAAAGTACGGGGCTCCCACCGAAATCGTGACATTAAAGAGCGCATCCAAAAAGAGCGGATAAAGCGTGCCTAAGAAAATAACAGCAGTCGCCACCAACAAAAAGAGGTTGTTGGCCCAGAGTCCCCCTTCACGCGATAAGAGCTGCCACTCGACGCGTTCGTTCACATGACGCGCACGTAGCGCATAGAGCGCAAACGAGAGCCCAATCACGATGACTAAGAAAACCAAAATGAAGGTCCCGCGTTTGGGGTCGGCCGCAAAGGCATGAATCGAATTCAATACGCCCGAGCGCACCAAGAACGTGCCTAAAAGCGACAGGGCAAAGGTCAAAATTGCGAGAAAGACCGTCCACAAACGGAATGCGCCGCGCTTTTCGGTGACGAGCAAACTGTGCATTAATGCCGTTCCCGTGATCCACGGCATTAAGGACGAATTTTCCACGGGGTCCCAGGCCCACCAGCCACCCCAACCGAGTTCGTAGTACGACCAGTAAGACCCTAACGAAATCCCTAAGGTTAGAAGTACCCAACTCACCGTGGTCCAAGGACGCATCCAGCGGGCCCAGTCAATATTGAGACGGCCGCCCAAGAGGGCCGCGATCGCAAACGCAAAGGGAACCGCAAATCCGACGTACCCGAGATAGAGTAAGGGCGGATGGAAAATCATCCCGGGGTCTTGCAATAAGGGGTTTAAATCCGCGCCGTTATTGGCGGGCGGGAAAAGACGTAAGAAGGGGTTAGACGTGAGGACAATAAACAAAAAGAGCCCAAAGGCGACCCCTGAGAGGGTTCCCAAAATGCGGGCTAACACCACTTCGGGTAAACGTCGTGCAGAGAGCGCCACACAGAACGTCCACCACGAGAGCGTCGTCACCCAAAAGAGCATGGAACCTTCGTGCGACCCCCACACCGCAGCCACTTTGTAGCCGAGCGGGAGCGCTAAATTACTGTGGCGAGCGACATTTAAAATCGAAAAGTCACTCGTAATAAATCCGTACGTGAGTAGTCCAAATGCGATGGTCGACATGAGTGCTGTGAGGCTCACCCCCGCACGGGCACATCGCATCCAGCTACTCCAGCCTTTTTGTGCACCCACCAGTGGCAACACAAAACCAACGAACGCCAGAATGGTCGCCATCATCAAGGCAAAATGACCGAGTTCTGCTGTCACGTTTCCCCTCCCCTTGAGTCTTTAACTGTGTTCGGATGAGTCACGACCGAACACCCGTTGGGCAGGTGGATCCTGATTGTGTCTCTGGACCCACCTACACAAAACGCCGCTCCCTATCGTGTCGGGTAAACGGCGTTTGGTGATTTGGTTTTTAGGGGTAGACCATCGTGTGGCCACCCCTGACATAATCAAGACGCTGGATTATTTCTTCACATCCGCCGTGATGACCTGTTCATTCACGAACGCCTTCACCTTGCGGTTCATCAACTGATGCTGGATGTTGTTCTTGAATTCTTCATACTTCGGGAAGCCCTGTGCAGCACGGGTGTCTTCCAACTTGACGATCAAGAAGCCGCCTTGAGCCGGGATCAATTCCTTGACGGTTTCACCCTTCTTCAGGTTCGCCACGGCAGCGCGCAAGTCCTTGGAGAACTGCGAGGGGCTCATCCAATCGAGAATCCCACCCTGCATCTTGCTTTCTTCGTCTAAGCTCTTTTCGGCAGCGAGTTTGGCGAAGTCTTCACCCTTTTCCAAGCTCTTCAAGACCACAGCGCCTTCGACCTTGTCTTTGAGGGCGATCACGCGAATACGGACTTCCTTATCGCCATACTTGGCTTTTTCTTTGTCGTATTCGGCTTTGATTTCGTCTTCTTTGACAGGGTTAGCCTTCAAGAAGTTGCCGATCGCACGATTCATGAGAATCATGTTGGTCTGCATGGCGATTTCGTCCTGCACATCGGGGTCCTTGTCCAAGCCCTGCTTCTTGGCGTAGTCAGCCATCACCTTGGCTTCGATCAACATCTGACGGACGTTATCTTCAAAACCCGGATCCTGCATTGCGTGCGGATTGTGACCCATGGTCATGGTCGAAGCGGCCAAGCGTTCTTGCTGAGCCTTTGTGATCACGGCACCATTGACAGTCATGTCTTTGAATTCTGCTGCGGCCGTGCCTGCTAAGAGGGCTAAAGAAACAGCAACAGCAAGCGAGGTCTTCATCGTCATTTTTGTGATTCCTTCATATATAGAGAGGTCAAAGAAAGAACACCATTTCTCCGTTTGTGTGAGTATTCTTTCTCAATTGCCAAAAACTCTAACAGGGAATTCTTTCGCCAATCTTACGGCGTAATTCGAAAGCGGTAATTTCTGCTCAGGGTTTTCCCTTGAGGTTAAGCCAAATGGGCGAGTACCTCAGCAGTCCTTGATTTAGTTCAATTAAATCTGCCAAATTAAATTTTCTGTTCAGTTTTTCTAAACCTTAGAACGAGATCTTAAATCGTTTCGCTAAGGAAACCGAACGCTTCACCGCTTAAAACAACAGGGCTCGGTAACGACCAGTCGCACCGAGCCTCTGATGTTTGAAACGAATCGTGACAATCGATTAGCCACAGGCCCAATCAAACGTCCCATTCGATAAATCGCACTGCAAGACGCCACCGCCGAGATTCATGGGGCCAAACTCCTCCAATTCGAAGTACGTGGCGCTTAACCCCTCGGGTAGGCCTTGCACAGGAAACGCCGTCCCTCCCAAATGGCATCGCCCATAGAGGCGATCGGCCCACTCGTGAAGCTCACCGTCTTGATCGTAGAGCCCTTCGTACCCTCCCTCCGTTTCGTCTTCCGTTGGTGCCCTGCCCGCGTTGGGATCGTCACGCAACACCAGCCCTACTCGGCAAAATTCGGTCGGGGTGTCCCACGCGTTCGGTATCCACGTGGGGTCATCGCGTTCGCCAGGCACTCGAACGTCTTCGGGAGGAACGCTGGGTCCCGCCGCGTATTCGTCTTGCGTGAGCCATATGAGCGCAAATTCGCCACCGATAAGATCGGTTAACCGTTCACACTGGGGGTGCTCGGTCGCTTCGTTCCACTGCTGGGCAAACCGGGAAGCCGTATCGAGTTGAGGCACGTCATCAATCTCTCCTTCGCCTTGGAAAAAGGCGATCGCTACGTACGCATCCCCCTTCACACGATACTCTTCGGGCAACCGCAAGGTCATCACGTGGGCCATCGGGAGGCCAGTACGCGACCCTCGAGGCCACGCGTTACCCAATTGTGGGCCCACTGTACCCATCCAACCCGCGAGCGTCACCGTACCCTCCACTGGGCTCGTGCCCGTGGGTTCAAAATACCACGCATCCTCGCGCTCAAAGACGATGTCATAGGCGTTCATAGGCGTCTCCTAAGGTCAAACAGTACGCCTCTGAGCATAGCCCAAACGAAAAAACGGGTAAAGCGTTTTTTTTCACTCTACCCGTTTCGTTAGTGGGTGGTGTTTACCACTCGATATTCACCCCCACGTTGTAGCTCGCGCTACCTGGATCACGTACGTCGGTCGCAACCCCCATCTTCACCGCCACATGCTCGTTGATACGGTAACCCGAACCCACGGCAATGGCTTGTTCGCCCTTATACCCACCCACAGCGGCGGACACATTGAATTTGCCCACCGAATACGGTTGGAAGAGCCCCGAGAGGGCGGCCTGATGCGCTAAGCCCTTTTGCATATCTTTGAATCGATGATCGACGCTTTGCTCGAACCGATCAATGCGGGCGTTCATCTTATCGATACGCTTGGAGTTGTCATGCGCAACCACCGCGGCGGCGGTCGCGTATTCACGCACCTGGCTGTAGTCCTTGATGGTTTCCTTCACGGCAGAAATATCCTGCGTGTTGGTGGCCACCTGCGACTTGGTTTGTTCGTATTCGCTCGCTAACACGTAGTTTTGCGTGCTACCCGAACCAGAACCGGTTGAACCCGTGCCCGTATCGGTCGAGCCGGTATCGGACCCCGTATTCGTGCCCTCGGCAGGACGTGTCGGACGCGGATGGCTCGTCGCATCGGTCGGGATGCTCAGTTTCGAACTAACCGTGTCGCGGAAACTCAAGAACTGCGCTTCATGCGTGTCAAAGTCGGTACGCAATTGCTGAATATCCTCTTCATTAACACCCACGCGATGCGCCAGTGCATCAAGCGCTGCCTTATCGGCCTTGGCATTCAAGAGGTCACGATTCGTATCGACGGCGGTTGACACATTACTAATTTGTGACTTCAACGTCGCAATGTCGGTGGTGTTCGTACCCACTTGACTTGCCAACTGCTTCACCGTTTCCTTACTCGCAAACGTGCCTAAACGATTTTCCAAATTCTGCGTGAAGTCATTGAAGGTGGACACATCGAGCTTCGTATCCAACTGGGTATTAAAGTCCGCAATCTTGTTGTTCCACGCTTCGGTAAAGCTTGTCGAGAAGGCTTGACTAAAGGCTTGATTAAAGTCTTCAGTTCTAAAGATCTGTCCCGAGGTAATCGTATTGACACGAGCTACTAGGGCGTCCAAATCCGTTTTTTCCGCCTTCACATCATCAAGACGTTCCGTTTCTCTCTGAAGCGCATTGGCCAACGCTTCCAAAGTCGTGGTACGGCTTTCAACATTCGTGGTACGTGTTGCCAACGATTCCAACTTCTTCTCCGTATCCGACATCTGTGCGGTTAACTCCGAGAAGTCAGAGTTCCAGCCCGAGAGTTGTTGGTTAAACGTCGACAAGAATTGGTTAAACGTTCCAATATCAAGCTTCGTCGTCACCGTTGACTCGAGCGTATTCACACGACTATCAATCGGTTCCACGGCCGCCGCAATATCGCGTGCGACTTGCGTCGTGAGCGAATTGTAAGCCTCGGTCACCGTATCTTCGGTGTACTTCTTGGCCCCGTCTACTTCGGTGTTGGTGTAAGCCTTTGCCTGCGCCAACATATCGTCGAGCGCAGCCACATTCTGCTCAATTTGTGCGTTGAAGGCCGTCTGGCTCACATAATTGTTTGCCACGTCCTGACGCAAGCCATCCAACTGCGACGTGATCGCCGAGTTGATCGCCCCCGAATCCGCCAACGCGTTATTAATCATCTGCGTCACATCCGTCGACTCCAACTTCTGTTGGAGTGTTTGATTGAGCGCAGCGATATCTTGGGTGTGTTGCTCGGTCGTCGTTTGAACCGTCGCCAACGCTTGACCTTGTTCGGTCACCGTTGTGCGAACGGCTTCTAACGTCGACTGGGTCGATTCTAAGGACGAATCGAGAAGTTCAACAGCACTCTTATCCGCCTTGGTGTTCTCGAGTTGCGTAATCGCCGCTGCACGGGTATTGGCTTCGTCAGCTAATGCCTGTTTCGAGGCAAACGACTCCTTCGCCTTGGCAAGGACATCGCTCGAAGCGGTCTGCACCGCCGAATCAATGGCACTGCCGATAGCTCCCGTTTGAGCGAGTTCATTGGCGATAACGCCTTCGACCCCTTCTTGATCGAGTTTCATGTCGATCTTGGCTAAGAGAGCCGTGTCTTGCGCTTCACGTGCAGTCTTTTCCTGAGTCAACGCATCGCTGATACCCTTCACTTGGTGATCAGTGTATCCCTTCGCCGTGGCTTCAGCCGCCGCTTGCGCCGCATCAGCCGCCGTTTGGATGGCACCACCAATCACCCCGTTCGTAGCAACGTCGCTCGCAATGTGCGACTTCACTTCGTCGAGTGTTGCCTTCGTATCAACCGTATCAGAGAGCGCCGTTAAAGCACTGGCGTTCTGATTGATCGTGGCCTCTAATGCCGTATCACGATCACTGAGCGCTTGGAAGCGACCCGAGAAACTGTCTTCCACGGCCTGCTTGACGGCATCAAAGCGCTGTTCGACGACCCCACTATTCGTGAATAGGGTTTCGATCGTGGTGTTAAACGCTTTGCTTTGCGTGTATTGCGACAAGTAGTTATCGGTGTAACCCTTGGCCTGAGTCAGCGTATCCTTGGCCGAGTTTTCAATCGCTTTATTCAAGTCGGTCGCCGTCTGGCCAATCAACCCTTGGAGCGCCAAGTCTGCCTCGACACGGTCATCCGTTTCCTTCTGAACCGCTTGAGCCACCACACGGTCGGCTGCCTTACGTTGGGCAGTTTCTAATTCAACCGCTTTGTTGGCATCCGCGATTTGCTTCGTGAGTAAGTCATCGGCAGCTTGTCGCGAAGATGCTTCTTGAGCGATCTTCGTTTCCACGGCCGCAACGGCGCTCTCACGGTTCGTGGTTTCTTGAGCTAAGGCCGACGTTAACGCCGCATCCGCAGCGATACGCTCATCACGTTCGGTGGCTAAGCCCGTATCCGTATACGTCTTGGCCGATGCAATGGCCGCGTCCTTAGCCGTATCGATCGCACGCGTCATATCCGCGGTCGTTGTGTAGGCCTTCAAAGCGTCATCGGTGTAAGACTGTGCCGTCTCGGTTGCCTCAGCAATCTTGCCTTCCAATTCGGTCTTGTTGTCCGCCACGGTTTGTGCCAAGGCCTCACGCGCAGCTTTTTCCGAGGAGATCTTCTCACCCAGGGCATTATCAGCCGCCTTAAGTGCACTCACTTGCGTCGAGATTTCGTTATTGAGCGTCGTAGCCGCCTGGCTTACCGCCGAATTAATGGCGGCCTGAACCGAGCCCTCTTCACTCAACGCCTTCGTGATTTCGCCCTGAACACCGGCCACATCGAGCTTCGTATCGACGACGTCCTTAAGCCCCGCTAAGCCCGATTCCAGTTCGGATTGAGCGGCTTCGATCTGTTCACTCAACGAACGCTTCGCTTGGCTCAATTCCGTATCGGTGTAGCGATTCGCCTCAGCGAGTGTCGCCGTTTGCGCAGCCGTGATCGCTTCACCACGAGCGCGCGTTTCGGCTGCAATCTTATCGGCTAAAGCCTTATCCGCCTCATCACGCGTTGTCGCTTCGGTATTGAGAGCCGTCGTCAAAGCAGTGATATCTGCTGTACGTGCCGTGGCTTCGGCAGTGATCTTGCCATCGAGCGCAGACGCATTGGACTCAACCGTGCGAGCTAACGCTTCACGAGCCTGTTGTTCAGCCTCGATATTCGATTGCAATGTCGTCTGAGCCGTCGTGATCTTGCCTTCCAATGCAGTATCAGCGTCTCTACGAGCCGTTTCTTCCGCACTCAACGCAGTCTGACGATCCTGCGTTTCTTGAGCAATCGCATCACTCAAGACCTTTTCGGACGCCTGACGATTGGCCGTTTCCGTAGCGACGGCGGCAGTAATCGCCTGATTCAAGCCAGCTGTCGTCGTGTACGACGTCAAAGCCTCATCCGTGTAGGACTTCGAAGAGGCAACCGCAGCATCCTTAGCCGTCGCAATGGCTGCATCACGGGCCGTCGCTTCCGCAGCGATCTTGCCTACCAATTCCGTCTTATTGGACGAAACCGTAGTAGCTAAGCCCTCACGAGCACGCTTTTCAGCATCAATATTCGATTGCAACGTGGACTGAGCGTTATCTAAGGCCGCCGACAACGTGTTGACTGCTTCAGTGCGGGCAGACACTTCGTTGTTAATCGCCGTCGTCAATTCGGACTTATTGGATGCAACCGTATCTGCCAACGTTTGACGAGCGGCTTTTTCCGTCGCAATCTTCGTATCCGTGTAGGATTTAGACGAGGCAATCGCAGTGTCCTTGGCCGTCGCAATCGCTGCGTCTCGAGCCCTTACTTCACCAGCAATCTGAGCATCAACGTAATTCTTGCCGTCGGTCTTGGCTTGAACAAGCTGAGCTTCCACAGCCGATTTCGCAGCCGCAATATCCGTGGCAACCTGAGTCTTATCCGCTTTACGGGCTTCAAGAGCAGCGTCACCCGCTACGCGAGCCGCGACTTCGGCTGTAATATCGGCATTAATCGTATTGACTGTGCTGTTAAACGTCGTAGTCAAATCATCGACGGCGTCCGACACCGCCGTCGAAATGGCGGTCTGGACTGACCCCGATTCACCTAAAGCCTTGGTGATTTCACTTTGAACACCTTCGGCATCCAGCTTGGTATTGACTTGAGACTGTAAACCGGCTAAGCCCGTTTCAAGAGCAGTCTGAGTCTGAGCAATCATCGTGCTCAAGGACTGATCCGCCGCCGCGCGATCAGAAACTTCTTTCGAAATGGCGGTTTCTAACGCCTGTTCCTTTTCTTGGCGCGCTTGTGTTTCAGCCGTCAATGCATTGTTCAACGTATTGAACGCGGACGCACGAGCTGCAGCCTCATCCGCCACCTTCGTGTCGGTGTAAGACTTAGCCGTATCGATTGCCGTCGACTGAGCGGTTGTGATCAGGCCTTCTAAGGTCTTCACATCGTCAGCACGGGCTTGCGCTTCCGCATCGATATTGGCCTGCAACGTGGACTTAGCCGAAGCAATCTGACCTTCTAAGGCAGTATCTGCTTGTGTACGAGCCAATTCTTCGGCACTTAGTGCAGCCTCACGATCAGAAATTTCCTTCGTAATCGCTGCATCAAGCGTGTTCTGCGCCGTCGTAATCTTGCCTTCCAATTCCGTCTTGTTGGACGCAACCGTGTCAGCCAGCGCTTCACGGGCATCGACTTCAGCGTTCAAATCAGTTGTCAACGTATTAACCGCGCTCTTGCGATCCGCTGTTTCTTGAGCAATCGCATCACTCAAGATCTTTTCGGAAGCCTGACGATCCGCTGTTTCTGCAGCTACCGCGTTAGCAATTGCCTGGGTCATGCCAGCCGTCGTTGTGTACGACGTCAAAGCCTGATCCGTGTAGGACTTCGCATTGGTTTCAGCCGTCGTTTGTGCGGTAGTGATCTTCCCTTCTAAGGTCTTCACATCGTCAACACGGGCTTGGGCTTCAGCATCGATATTGGCCTGCAACGTCTTCTGAGTGTTGTCTAAGGCCTTCGTCAACGTGTTGACTGCTTCCGTGCGGGCAGACACTTCGTTGCTAATCGCCGTCGTCAAATCGGACTTATTGGATGCCACCGTATCTGCCAAGGCTTGGCGAGCGGCTTGTTCCGTCGCAATCTTCGTATCCGTGTAGGATTTAGACGAGGCAATCGCAGTGTCC
>ENA-OVGM01000529-OVGM01000529.1-human-gut-metagenome-genome-assembly--contig:-NODE-529-length-39590-cov-4.679398_pt1 | contig 39590 bp, 32 predicted proteins | sample MGYA00237773_ERZ505425 | MGnify/ENA primary metagenome ERZ505425 (study PRJEB26158, sample SAMN06016407) | human gut metagenome | biome: human gut; feature: ankylosing spondylitis patient; material... | reverse complement strand
GAGTTACTGAGTTGCTGAGTTAATTGAGTTACTGAGTTGCTGAGTTAATTGAGTTACTGAGTTGCTGAGTTAATTGAGTTGATTGAGTTATTGAGTTATTGAGTTATTGAGTTGATAAGTTGTTGAATTGATAAGTTGTTGAGCTTCTAATGTTATGATCTACAATTATTTAGTGGTAATCATCCTCTGTAACTTTTGTTCCCCTTTAACTCTCTAACTCAGCAACTCTCTAACTCAGTAACTCTATTAACTCAGCAACTTATCATAAATCAGCTTCAACACATTAACATGAGCTTCCCGTTCGCTTTTCGAAGAACCGTCTAAGTGTCCGAAAAAGCGATGTTCTGCAACTTCTATTCCACAAAATTCAAAAATTCCCTGATCGGAAGTTTGTTTCATCGATTGCAACATTCCAATCTTGTCATAATAATCATAAGGAAATCCCATGTTATTGAGGATAACGACCTTTTTACCTGCCAGGAGCCCCTGTAACTGCCCTTCCTCATCCATATTATAAGCAAATCCTTTGGTAAATACCCGGTCGATATACCCTTTCATCAGAGCAGGCATACCGGTCCACCAAATCGGATATATAAAAGTCAATAAATCAGCCCACTGGATATAATCCTGTTCTACTTTCACTTCTTCCGGAATTTGGCCGTGTTTTACCGCATCGAAATCGGATTGCTCTAAAACCGGATGAAAACCGATATTATACAAATCCCGGACATTCATTGCATTTCCGGACATTTCTGTCAATTCCATCACCGCCTCTTTATAAGCTGCACTCAAAGATTTAGGGTTCGGATTACAATAAATAATCAAATGTTTGAGTTGTTTTTTTGCTTCCATAGTTTTCTGTATTATCACAAAACAAATAATTTCAAAGTATCTTCCTTAGTTAAACGCAGACTTTCCTACCCTTGTTGCAAAACCATTTGACAAAACCCGGAAAAATAGGTTTGAAATGTAATCAGTTTGTAAAACTCTATCCACTGCTATCGTTTTATCCATTTTCCCCGTCAATCCTTCCTGAAATTTTAAAACATTTTTATACTTGAACTCGTTTGCATATAAAAATATACAGATTAGGAGCTATTTCTACTAAAAATAAAATATTTTCGCATCATAAAACAGAATAACATATGATTGATTTTAAACCGATCGCAACAACTGATAAAGAATTACTTACCTCGTTTATACTTCCTTCGGACGAACAAGACTGCGACTTTTCCTTTGCTAATTTATGCAGTTGGCATTTCATGACGGAATCCAGTTATGCCCTTATCGAGGATCATTTAGTGATTCGTTTCGTCACTTCTGAAGGCAACCATGAATATTTCATGCCTTTGGGAGAAGGAAGTCCGATTCCGGTTATCGAAGCTTTGGAGGCGTGTGCCCTCTCTGAAAACGAACCGTTGTGTTTACGGGGAGTACAACCGAAGATACAAGATAAATTGGAGCAATATTTCCCCACTTTATTCGAATATACGAGCAACCGGGATTATTTCGATTATATTTACCGTCGTCAGGATCTGGCCGAATTAAAAGGCAAGCATTATCAGCCCAAACGGAATCATGTCAATAAATTCAGGAAAGAGTACCGATACAACTATGAACCGCTAACCCCGGACCTTATTCCGGTATGCTTACAGTTCGAATCGGAATGGTGTATGAAACACGGCTATATCGAAAACGAAAACATCCGGAACGAACGGCGTGCTTTGACTTATGCCTTACATCATTTCGAAGAACTGGATTTGACAGGCGCTGTGATCAGTGTCGACGGCAAGATTGCAGCTTTCACTTTCGGAGCCCCTATCAGCCACAACACCTTCGGGGTGCATTATGAAAAAGCAGATATCAATATCGACGGTATTTACAGTGCGATCAACCAGGAATTTGCATCACATCTACCGGAACAATACATTTACCTGAACCGTGAAGAAGATCTGGGTATTCCCGGTCTCCGCCAGGCAAAACTCTCTTATCATCCTGTATTATTACTCGAAAAGACGAAAGCCATCAAAAGACAGACTATTTGAAAACACTAAATCCGGAGAGATGAATAAAAAACAGCAAGTTATGGAATTATGGCGCCGGTGTTTTGAAGATACGGACGAATTCATTCGGTTTTACTTCGAACGAAAGTATAGCGACGCCAACTCACTGATTTACGAAGAAAACGGTAAATCCCTGTCAGCCCTGCAAATGCTTCCTTATCCCATGCGTTGGGAAAATGTCACGGTCGATACATCTTATATCTCGGGAGCATGTACCCTACCCGATGTCCGCAACCGGGGCTTTATGACCCTGCTCCTCCAAAATGCTTTGCAGGAGATGTACGACCGCGGGATTGCCTTCAGCACCCTGATTCCGGCTGAAGATTGGTTATTCGGTTATTATGCAGGCCAAGGATATGTTACCGTCTTCGATTATGCCCTTCACACTTATACACCTGCTAATCAAACTATACCCCATACTCTTTCACTCATTACTTCCGATCGTTTCGACACAAACTTTGCCCGGAATTTATTTCCCTATTTCGACCAGGAGATGAGTAAAAGGAATTATTGTATCCAACATCCTTATAACGATTATATTACCATTGTCGAAGAAGCTTACCTGTCGGAAGGACAACTCTGGGCTACTTACCGCCAAAATGTACCGACCGGTTGGGCGTTGGCTGTACCTGAAAAGGACAGGGTTTGTGTCAAAGAATTGTTATTCGACACCGAACAGGAGAAGGCAGAACTCCTACAGAACATTCATGCCTTTTGGCCTGCCAAGACCTTAGTTTACAAAACTCTCCCTGCAGTTTCAGGTAACATCAGTCTGGGTATGGCCCGTCTGACACATGCCCCACAAATGTTGCAATATTTTGCCCGGCTTCATCCGGAAGTCGCTTTCACACTCAAGCTGAACGATCCTCAAGTACCGTCCAATAACGGAATATACACTATTGCCGGCGGGAATTGCATACACACAGATCAAATTTCCGGACCGATCGACAGTGAAACGGATATTCCGGTCCTCACCCAAGCCTTATTGGGATATCATCCTGATAGCTTACCAGCTCCTTTAAACCGATTATTCCGGGAAGCAAGGCCCTATATGAACTTAATGTTGGATTAGACTTACTCTGTAACAGGAAGTTTAAACGGGATTGTCAATAAAATTTCCTTTTCTGTATTTTCCCATTTACCGGGATATTCTTCTACCAAACGAATTGCCTCACGGTTGCATGAAGGCGATAAACGTTGAATGAGTTTGATCCGGGCAGGTAAACCTTTTCGATTCAAGCGCACGGTCAATTGTACCTCGCCTTGCAGCTTTTCCAAACGGGCATCTTCGGGATAACGCAAAGAATCCGCTACATAACGGTTGAATTCTTTCATCCATCCGGCATGATCTATGACAACTTCTTGTCTGAATTTCCTCTCACCTGCTCCTCTGCTCTTCGTATGGACAATCCTTGTCCGGCGCTCTTTACGGGTATTTTTTTCCAACATAAGGCTATCCAAGTATACAGATTTCGTTCCTACGGCATCGACATCGGTTTTTCTCTTTTTATCTTTCCTTTGGGTATCTGCCTTAGGCAAAGTCTCTACATACCCGGTTATCGGCTGTTTCCGCCGAAGAACGGCCGGTTTCAGGACACAAGAGTCAAACGCTTGCCTAGCTGCTTCGTTTGTGAAGGCCATCGCTACAGGCTCCGACAATATATCCGCACTTCCGGATTCATCGGATTCCGAATCCATATCCTCAACAGCTTGCACTTGTCGGTAAAATACTTGTTCTTTCCCAGCTATTTTCCCGATAATCTCCCGTGCAGGCAGAGTTACGGTATCGGTCACACCTCGTTCATCCAGCTGTACCGTCATCAATTGTAAACTATCCGGACGAATAATCGGTTCACTTTTATCCATTTCTGCCACGACAACTTCTTGTTGCCGAAGGGCACTCCTGTTCATCAAGGTAACCGCAAATCCAGCCAGCAACAGAAAAGAAGCCGCTGCCACCCAGCGATATAAACGCACAGTCTTATTCCCTTTCCTTTTCCTCATTCGTTTTTGCAACTGCTGTACGATTTTCTCATGATCCGCCTTCACTGTAGTCAATCCTTCGACAGCTTCATACAAAAAAGGATCGGACAACATCTCCCGTTCAAACCGGTTAGCTTGCTTTCCGGTTCTTTCTCCCTGAAGATATTCCCATATGTCGCTTTGTCTACTCATTGGCCCTTATTCCTTTTCGTTCGAGACACAATTGTAAGTTACGTTTTCCATTCTGTATAAAGCTCTTGACCATCTTCAAAGTAAAACCCGAAGTTTGCCCGATTTCTTTATAGGACAGTTCATCCATAAAAAAATAACGAACGCAAAGCCGTTGTTTCTCAGGCAAAGCTTCCATACACTCTTGTAATGCTTTCTCCTGCCGATCGGTCTCTCTGCTGTATTCAAGATTAAAGTCATCGCAAAATTCCATAAATTTTTCGTCTAATCCGACAAAATTATTTCCACTCCGCCGTCGCAATTCCATTAAGCAATAATTACGCACACAACTATACAACCAGGCTTTAAATACCTGTATATCATGATGCAATACTTTTTCGAACAGCTCTTCCCAAATCTGCATCACAGCATCCTGAGCATCCGGTACATTCTTCAGATACTTCAAAGCCACACCGTATACCAAAGGTATATAACGCTCGTACAACCCGATTAAATAGTCCGGTTTCCGAGTACGGCGATAAAAGCTCAACAACTCTGCGTCACTGTATTTATGGAGATCTTTATTCACTAGCCAACAAATGGTTTACAAAGATAAAATAAATTCATTTATATAGAGACCGAATTTTAAATTCGATTTCTCTACCCAGAAAAAGGAAACGGTTTCGTTGCTTAGCCTTCAATTCGAATCAACGACTAAAGTTTTTTAACAGGAACTGCAAATCCTCTCAACAAGAGCGGAGTAAATCTCAGCAAACCGAAAATTTCTAAACAACTAAAACCCAGAATTAAATGTTTTATAAAGTCCTTGAACCCTGCGGGTGCTTTTTCAACAGTCGCTGATACAGCCGACCGGAACCGAAGGTTCGTTAAGAAAGAGACCACAGACTTTATTAAATTCCGCAAAGTCACCTAACCCTAAACCGGGTTCTAACGTTAAAACCATTGAAACGAATCAATAAATTTTAATCGTATGCAAGAAGAATACAAACCTGCCGCAATTTATTCACCGATATCTATCGGAAACTGGATTATCTCACTGATTTTGACAATGATCCCGATCGTTAATATTATCATGCTGTTTGTCTGGGCTTTCAGTAACGGTACTAATCCTACAAAAGCCAATTGGGCAAAGGCCGCATTAATACTTATTCTGGTTTGGATCATCCTGGGAATTATCTTCGGAGGATATTTTATGCGAATGTTTTACGGGAATTATCCGACGTATTAAAAAGATTACAGATAGACAGACGTCAAGCCTAAACGTTTTTTTAGTTACAACGGTTACAGTAGTTAAAATTGACCTTTGGGGGACCTTTTTAACTATCAAAACCACTTAAACTATTTGATATTCAGATGTTTATTGTTTAGAATTCTTTCATCATTGTTTAGAGAGCCGAAAATTCTGTTGCGATAAAATCCGAAGGATTTTCTGTTGAAAATTTTATCTTAAAGTTCGAATTGCAGAATAAAAACAGGTATTTATAAGCGCAAATATGTATATAACTGTCTATTTTAGTATTTTTCACCGTATAGTCAATGAATACTGGCTTATCCTTACAAGCTGCTCATTCTCTCCCCTAAGTGAGTAAAGGGCGACTTATTTTTGTAGTAACGAATTATAAATCTTAAATTTACTGCTATAAAAACTATAATTTGCAAAATGAATCGTGCACATTTATAAAACGAAATGTGTACAATTTATTCGGTCAACCATACGACATACACACACAATTATATATGCTACCTACCGAACAGCAGACGAAACCCTTCCTCCGGCATTGCTTGCAGCAGTTTATAGCTCTCTTTATCCCTGTCAACACCATATTTCTTCATAATACGCCCTTCGATGAAACAATAAAGATAGCGAAATACTCACAAAAAAGCCATTCCAACGCTTTCCAACTCTTTTCGAAGCACCGGAATGACTTAACACCATTCAAACTATTCCCCCGACTTATATTATTTCAGTTGATTCAACCAGTTGACAATCTCCTGCAGCACTGCCGGAGCAATGGTCTCTTCAATATCGGAATACTCTACGGGAGAACCGGTAACGGCAGGCTGGAACATATGGTTCAAGCCTGGGAAAACAATGGTCTTCACCTGAGTGTTGCCATTCTCTGAAATCCCTTTCCTGATAAACTCCAGATTTTCCACCGGCACCTGACAATCCTTGTCTCCATTGAGTGCCAACACCGGGCATGTAATTTCCGGAAAATCCCACTCGGGATTGTATTTCAACAACTCGATCTTGGCTACATTATACAACTGCTGCGTCGTTGCGGCTGCCTGACCGGCCAAAGGAGTACCATTGAAAAGTTCGGTTAGCTTCCGTTCACAAGTGGCAGCATCTCCCGACTGCAAAACGATATCCTGTGCCTGACGCATATAGTTGTTGTATTTTTCAATAAAATCCTCTTTTGCACCGGATGCCCTCAACAAGGCAGTCCGCTGCATCAGCAACAGTTCGCTGCCGCTTACGCCTCCGCCCGCCAAAGTGATGATAAAAGGCACCTCTTTCCGGGCGGCCATACTGAATGCCACGAAAGCGCCTTCGCTATGACCGATGACTCCAACACTATCGGCATTGATTTCCGGACGCTGTTTCAGGTAATTAACCGCAGCCACAGCATCCGCATCTGCATCCGGTAAACCGCTTTCCTTCAAATTGCCGCCGGACTTTCCGACACCACGGTCATCCACACGCAAGGTGGCTATCCCGTGACGGGCCAGATAATCCGCCAGAACGAAAAAAGTTTTGTGCTCTGAAAAAGTGTTATTGCGATCCTGACCGCCACTGCCGGAAACCAACACCACGGCCTTGCACCTGCCTCCACTGGCTGGCCAGGTCAATGTACCCGCCAAAGTGACTCCATCGTCCGCATTCTGAAAAGTCACCTCTTCCGAATGATAAGAAAAAGGCTCTTTCGGAGTCTGCGGACGCTTGAACACCACCGGCGTGCGGGTAAGAAGAAGCTCGAAATCATATCCTTCCCACAGAAAAGTTCCCTTCAGCGAACCGTCAGCCTGAAGCCTGAGAATACTGCGGGTCTGCGCCTCCGCAATATTCACCGTCAAAACATCATCCGCCAATTCTACCGCGTCCGCCCGATAGGTCTTTTCCGACAAATCCGGAATCTTCAGCGTAACCTGATAGCCGTCACCGGCCTTTTCGACATGGTACTCCAGACGCAAGCGCATATTCTTCAAGTCGGGATAACCATACCACTTACCCGTTATATCCTGTGCAACCAGCGTCAGAGAAACGAATAATAAAAACAAAAGCGAAACAATTTTCATAATATACGATATTAAAATACCAACCATATGTCTATAATACGCGCCACCCGACAAAAGGGGGGGGGACTCATCCGACCACAAAGCCACGAGCTACGGAGGAGTTACAGACGAGCCTGCTTTCAAACCAAAAGGGAAGCAGGAGCAGCAACAACTCATATCATGGAAAAATCAAAGATATCAGGAAAGGATTTTCAACCATACGGGCAAGTTTTTGCTTGCCGTTTTTTTTATGCTCCTTGACCGTATCTTCAGAAATCCGCAAACGGCTGGCAATTTCCGAAATCTTCAACCCTTCCAATGTAAGCTGCATTACGAGACGACACTGGGGCGGAAGCTGTTCAATCGCCGCCATCAGATTGGCATAGACATCTTCCTCCAACACTTTTTCCCAAAAACTACCTATTTCAGATGCCGTATCCAACAATTCGCGCTGATACCGGTCGCGCACCTGCTGCTTTCTAAAATGGCTGACACATCTGTTTTTCAAGGCACTGTAAAGAAAATATTTAACCTCATCGCCACTGATAAAGCGGTGGGTAGATTCCAATAACGAAATAAACACTTCCTGCACCAGATCACAGGCTGTCTGATCATCTTTTACATACCGGATAGCAATGGATTTCAAGGCTACGAAATAGACGCCATATAAATGACGGAATGCCCGGTTGTCCTTTCGCGCCAAGTAATGTAGAAGGAGTCCTTCGTTCTGAATGCGCATAAAATTCATAAATTAATAAAACAAAGATACTACATTATCTATAATTTTTCAGTCTCCCCCCCCTTTTTTCTTAGTTGCGCGTATTAAATAATATCGATGATGTTTTATTGGGACATAACACAAACAAAAGATATGCTTACAGAAGGACAGGATAAAATAAAAGAAACACTCTCCATATCTGACAAGATCAGTGATATTCTCAGCGAAGAAGCGGATGCCGGGAGTCAGCATGTGATAGATTCGTGGCTTGCACAAAATGAACAAAACAAGGCTTTGTTCAACAAAATCTGCTCTGACAATACCATACGGAAAAAAATTTACAACTACAAAAACAGTGATGCAGAACAAGCATTCAACAATTTTCTGAAAGCAAGAAAACAACGTTCAAACCGCCGCATATATTACCGGTTCTTATCCGGTGCAGCCGTCATTGCCATTTGCTTCGGATTTTGGGCCCTGACCCGAATACAGGAACAGGCAACGCAAAGTCTGCAAGTTGCAGAAACAGAGCAGCAGCTTTCGGACATGCCTGCCAACAAGCCGGTGTTGACATTGGGAGACGGCACACGGATAAACATCTGGGGAGACAACCTTTATTTCAAAGAGACAGAAAAAGGGCAAAAAATCATGTTGGATGATTCGTTGCTTTCACAAAAAGAGGATTCCATAACGGCAGACAGCTACAACACACTGGAAGTGCCGCTTAAGTGTGACTTCAGGTTTACCATGAGCGACGGGACCAAAGTATGGATAAATGCAGGCTCCACACTGAAATACCCGGCAAAATTTGCAGCCGATTCGCGTACAGTATACGCATCCGGAGAGATATATCTGGAAGTGGCCAAGGATGCCGAACGTCCCTTTTATGTAGTTGTTGACGGCATAACCGTCAAAGTATTGGGTACCTCCTTCAATATCAGGGCCTATGCCGATGAAAACGACACGAAAGTGACTCTACTCGAGGGAAAAATTGCCGCACAAATCAACGATAAGGAGTACACGCTTACTCCGGGCAAACAATTAAAATGTGACAAGACTTTTGGAGGGACCAGTGTCCGAACGGTAGATCCGGCAGAGATTGTTTCCTGGACCAGGGGGTATTACATATTCAAAAAAGCAAGGCTACAAGAGGTGGCAAATACGCTGAAAAACTGGTATGGAGTCAACATTATGCTGAGCAGTGGTGCCAGCGACATCATCTATACGGGAGTAGTCAACAAAGAAGAGAAACTGGAGGTTTTCCTCCGGCGTCTGGAAGAGGTATCCAACGTAAAATGCAACTGCAACGGTAAGTTCGTAACAATATATTAAACAATAAATTCATCATCATTAATCTAAATCATCAAGTATGAAAAAATGGATCACCCTAAACTTGTGCCTGTTACTATCCGGATTCCTGGCCGGACAGTCTGAAAACAAAGAAACGCAGCCCGTCAAAGGCTATGAAATCAACGGCTTCATCACCGGCAAATACACCGGCAAGGTATATCTTGTAAAAGAAGACGGCATGCACGGACCACAAACCAAAGTGGACAGCTGCGAAGTGAAAGAGGGACGGTTCCGGTTCAAAGGAGATACTGTACCCGAATACTCCGTGATTTATTTCATCCAAAGCCACGACGGTCAGTTGGCACCCGTCTTTTTGGAGGCAGGTCAGATGAACATGACCATGCGTGCCGACTATTTCCTGGGTTCAGTAACCAAAGGTACCATCAACAACAACCTGTGGTCGCTCCACCAGTTGCAGACAAGATACTGGATCGACAGCATGCTGCTGGCTTCCAACACCCACAACATGCGCTACGGACGCGGAAGTTTTGCAGTGGAGGACAGCCTGTTCAAATACCGCACCTGGGAACAGAACACCAAGAAACTGAACATGGAGAAATACATGGCACGCTTCTATAACGACCAGGCTTTCGCACCGTTCATCATGCTGTTCGAGATGACCAACGAACTGTCATTGGACGAACTGAAAGAATTGCGCGGACAGTTGAACGAAAAGCTCAACAACCACCCGTACACCAAGGAGCTGGATGAAATCATCGCCAACAAGGAGTTCAAGGTGGGCGTAGAGGCTCCGGAATTCTCCATCAAGGGAATGGACGGCGAGGACATCGAACTGAAGAACTTTGCAGGCAAATACATCCTGCTCGACTTCTGGGCATCCTGGTGCGGACCATGCCGCAATGAAATGCCGAATGTAGTGAAGCTCTACAAGGAATGCAAGGGCAAGAACTTTGAAATCATCGGTATCTCTCTGGACCAGAAACCGGAACCCTGGAAAAAGGCTGTGAAAGACCTGAAGATGACCTGGCCGCAGGCTTGCGACTTCCAGGTATGGTACGGACCGGTGGCACGCAAATACAACCTTTCGGCTGTACCCTACACCGTACTGATCAACCCGGAAGGAAGAATCGAAGCCCTGAACCTGCGCGGAGAAGAGCTGATCAATACCATCAAGACCCTATTGAAAAACGACAAAAAGAAATAATCCGAAGATGAAGAAAATATTGGTTTGTATGCTTGTATGCCTGTTCTGTGCAGGCGTACAGGCCCAGAAAACAGCGAAAATCAAGGCAACCGCTGTCGGATATACCGGCAAGGTGATCGATTTTGAGTTTATAGACAACACAGCGAACAACCAACAGTTCCCGTTCAAGGACAACCAACTGATGGAGTTCGAGGTGGAACTGAAAGAGCCGAGCCTGATGAAGGTAAACGCCTGGCTCTGGATGATTGTATGTCCCGGAGACGAGATTGAAATGGCCATCCAATTCCAGGGAAAAAACTACAAGCACGTTGAGTTCAAGGGTACCCCGGCTGCCGTCACCCTGAACAGCGCCATCCGTGACGGACGCATGGTGCGCATCAACGACCACTACAAGACCAACCCGTTGGCAGCCGTGGTGACACAGGTGCCGGTACAGACCTATTATGATGCCTGCCTGCGGAACTGGAAGAAGGAACAGGAAATTCTGGAAGGCATCCGCGACAAGGTGGACCCGTTCGCATTCAACTATATCTATGCGGAACTGGAGGGCATGTACCTGGACAACCTGGTGAAATATCCGTTCATCGTATCCGACGTAAACAAAAAACCGCTTCAGGAATGCACTCCGAAAGGCTATTGGGAGGCTTTGGACGGCTATCAGGTGAAAAGCGACAAGGCTTCATTGAAAAGCTACGCCTACATCGGCTGGTTGATCGATTATCTGGAATACCGTGAAAAATGCGAGGCCCGGAAAGCCGGCAAAGAGTACAAGCCTGCCGGAAACATGGAAGAGATGTATGAAAAGCTGGTCAACGCCTATGAAGGGGACACCCGGGATGCCGTGCTTTATCTGTTTTTGTACAACGCCATATCAAAACAACAGGACTTCGATGTAATTAAAACACTTAGTAAAGATTACTTCAAAAAATACAATAAGAACAAGAAATTTAAGAAGGAGTTGACTGAAATGCAAAAGTAATATGTAATAGTATCTGCGAAATATCCTAGACAAGGAATTTACTACAGCTGACGACAATATATTTACTAACTAAAATTACAAATTTATGCAAAAGAAGAAAATGTTACAGGAATTTCTAGGCCATCGGTTCCTGGTGTTTGCTTTATTTATGCTGATTTTTTCCGGTGGACTAAAAGCTGCAGAGGAAGAATATCAAAAAAAGAAAATTTCAGTACAGATAGTTAATGAAACAATAGAACAAGCCCTAAATAAAATCGGCAACATTGCTGATATCCGCTTTTTCTATAATCATGCATCATTTGATTTTTCTAAAAAAATCAATATAAATATCACCGACAAGGAGTTGCGGGATGCTATCGGACAGGTGTTGGCAGGATATGCCGTAGATGTGGAATACCAGCCTAACCGTACCGTTGTATTACGCCCCCGGAAAGAGCTGTCTGCCCATGACGTACAAAAAATCAGCGGTGTGGTAAAAGATGCCAAAACAGGCGAGCCGCTGCTTGGAGCCAGTATTGTATTGAAGGAACAGAGAGGTGTGGGGGCTGTGACCAACATGGACGGCCATTTCCATCTGGAAATTATGGAAGGTAGCGCTACAGCACTGGTTATTAGTTTTGTCGGGTATCAAGAAGAAGAAGTCAACATTGCCGGTAAAGGAGATATGGCAGATATCGTGGTAAAACTGACAGCCATGTCTATTGAAATGGAAGATGTTGTGGTAACAGGTATGGCGCCCCGTAAAGTGTCCGGTTTTACCGGCCGTTATGTCACTGTCAAAGGCGATCAGTTGAAGAAATTGAATCCGAACAACCTGTTGCAGGCGCTCCAGCTTTTCGACCCGAGTTTCCGCATCGTGGAAAACAACATGGCTGGTTCCGACCCTAACGCATTGCCTGAATTCCGTCTGCGCGGAGACGTCCAGTTGGGCCAGGGAGCTACCGGTTCCAATGCAGATTTCCAGATGTTGATGGGAGACTATTCCAACCGTCCTAACATGCCGTTGTTCATTCTGGACGGTTTCGAGACGACCTTGCAGCGCATTATCGACCTGGACCCGGAGCGCGTAGAATCCATTACCATTCTGAAAGATGCTGCCGGTACTGCCCTTTACGGTTCGAGAGCCTCTAACGGAGTGTTGGTTTTTGAAACCAAGAAACCGAAACCGGGTGCATTGACGTTGAGTTACAGCGGCAATGTGGGAATTTCTGTTCCGGACCTGTCCGACTACAACCTGATGAATGCATCCGAAAAATTGGAATACGAGAGATCTGCCGGATTGTTTGAGAGCGTAGACATGTTGAACTATTACAACAAATACAAACAGGAAATATTGCGCGGAGTAAACACCTATTGGCTGTCGCAACCGTTGCGTACGGCACTCACCCATCGCCACACCCTGAACATGGAGGGCGGAGACGAGGCAATCCGTTATAGCCTGAGCCTGAACTACGGGGATGAGTTCGGAGTCATGAAAGGCTCGGACCGTAACAACGTAGGTCTGACCCTTTCCTTGCAATACCGCCGCAAGAAATGGAATATCAGCAACTCATTGAGCATGACAAACACCAAATCGCATAATTCGCCTTACGGTTCATTCTCGGAATATACGAAACTGAATCCCTATTACCGTCTGACAGATGAAAACGGCCGTTACCAGCAGGTAATAGAAATCAAGCCCATGTCATCGGGATACAGCCCGAAGACGGTTACCAATCCATTATATAATATACAGTTTCCCAATAAAGACCTGTCAAACAATTTCAGTATTGTAGACAACTTCTCTATCGAATATGCCATTATGGACAATCTCCGTGTCAACGGACAGGTGTCTTTGACAAAGAGCACGGCCCGTTCGGAGCAGTTCAAATCGTCGCACCACACTGATTTTGCTCCCGAAGAAGACCTGACCCAGCGCGGTTCCTATACAAAAAGTACCGGAGAGTCTGTAAGCTGGAATGCCAACGCTGCCTTGAACTACAACCTGGTGAAAGGCAAACACGGAATGTTCGCCTTGCTCCGCTGGGATGTATCTTCATCGAAAAGCGACGGTATCAACCTTTCTGCAAAGGGATTCCCGGATGACAACATGGACGATTTCCTGTTTGCCTTCGAAATGGACCAGCGGGTGAACGGAGAGGAATCCACCCAACGCAGCGTGGGTATGACCGGTTCGTTGAACTATATGTATGACCAGCGTTTTTCCGTAGACTTCAATATCCGCGGCGACCTTTCTTCACAATTCGGTGCCGATACCAAAATGGCACCCTTCTGGTCGGTGGGGCTGCGTTGGAACATGGAGCGCGAGAAGTGGCTGGAGGGAAGCATCATTTCCAATCTGACGCTTTTTGGGAATATCGGAACAACCGGTTCTCAAAGTTATTCGCCTTATCAAGCCAAGGAGACCTATTCGTTTGGAGATTTGATGTTCCCCTATCCTTCGGGAGATGTCCTGGGAGCACAGTTGATGGCGATCGGAAATCCGGATTTGGGATGGTCGAAAACCATGCAGAAAAGTGTCTCTTTGGAATTCGGTTTGTGGAACAGCCGCTTGAATGCAACGGTTTCATATTACCACAATTACACCGATGAGATGTTGCTGGCAACAAATATCCAGCCTTCTACCGGTTTCACCACTTTGACCCAGAATTTAGGAGCCGTATTGAATGAGGGTGTAGACGTTTCATTGAACGGACTGATTATCAATAATTATAAAAACCAGTTCCAGTGGAGTCTCAGCATAAATGCCACCCACAACCGGAATGTTATCCAAAAGCTGTCCGATAAGCTGAAAGAGATGAACCGTGATAACCAGGAAAAGGATGATGAGATATTGCCTATATACGAAGAGGGCGAATCTACGACAGCCCTCAAATTGGTGCGTTCTTTGGGTATCGACCCGGCAACCGGCAAGGAATTGTTCCAGAAACTGAACGGCGAAAAGACCTTTGTCTGGGATGCTGCCGACAAAGTGCCGGTAGGCGACACGGAACCCAAAGTGCGCGGAGCAGTCAATTCTTCGCTTATATGGAAGAACCTTTCTGTCAATTTGGGCTTCTCCTATCAGTTCGGGGCAGACCGCTACAATCAGACCCTGGTAGATAAAATCGAGAACATAGACATCTCGCAAAACGTAGACCGCCGTGCTGCGGGGTCCGACCGCTGGAGTCCGACAAACCGCTATGCAAAATACAAAGGAATCTCTTTCTTTAACCAGGAGACACCGGTAAGCACCCGTTTCTTGCAGAAGTTAAATGAATTTGTATTCAATTCCGTATCCATCGGCTACCGTTTTGAGCCCAAGCAGTTCAAATTCCTGGAAGCATGCAAGATTGCAAGCCTGTCTCTGAATGCTTCCATGCAGGATATCGGACGAATCTCTTCCGTAAAACAGGAAAGAGGTCTGGATTATCCTTTTGCGCGGAGCTTTAACCTGTCTTTATCTGTATTATTCAATTAAAAAGAAATGTCATGTTTAGAATACGAATTTTAAGTGCTTGGGTTATAATGACAATGCTCTTTTCCGCCTGTGCAGATTGGGTGAATGTCAGCCCGAAAGATGAAATAGAAGCCGACAAACTGTTCAAATCGGAAAACGGTTTCAAGGTTGCCCTGATAGGTGTATATTCCCGCATGACCTTAACCGACAATTACGGGAAGAAATTATCATACGATTATATAGAACGCCTTGCCCAGCGTTATGACAACTACGATATATCGGTTGCACCGTCGGACAAAACGCGTGCGGAAATCTATGATTACAAGAACAATGCGGATGCCAAAGGAAACGTCAACTCCGTTTGGGTGAACCAGTTTGGAACCATTGCCAACCTCAACAACCTGCTTTACCGCCTGGAGCATGAAGGAAAAGATGTTGTGCTTACGGACGGCTATTGGAACCTGATGAAAGGCGAAGCGTTGGGTTTGCGTGCATTCCATTATTTTGACCTGCTCCGCTTATACGGTCCTGTATATAGCGAGAACCCGGAGATGAAATGCCTGCCCTGGCGTACGGAATTCAATGCCGACCAGAAATCCCTGGAGCCTGCCAGCGTCATTGCACAGCACATTCTGGAAGACCTGACGCAAGCCGAAGAGTTGTTGAAAGACGACCCGTTGAATTATAAAAATGATTTGGATGACCCGTTCCTGGGATTGCGCAAGCACAGAATGAACAGGATGGCAGTCAAGGCGTTGATGGCAAGAGTATATCTGTGGATCGGCGACAAGGGAAACGCTACGCTGAAAGCCAAGGAAGTGATAGAACAGTGCGGACTGGAGCTTGTGATAAGCAATATCCAGGATGTCTCCCTGTACGACGAGACTATTTTCTGCCTGGGCATGGATGATATGGCAAACAAGCTGAAAGACGACTGGAAAAACATCAACACCTACAGTAATGAGCTGTATATTTCGTACGACAATGCGAATACCGTATTTGAGCGCACCACCATCGGCTTGAACGACATACGCTACCGGAACAGCTACGGGTTCATTCACGGCGCCAACGGGTTGATGTGCCGCAAATATCTGAGCGAAGACAAGAATTACAGCGAGAAAATACCGTTGATCCGCCTTTCTGAAATGTATTACATCCTGGCGGAATCCGTTACTCTGGAAGAGAGCGTCACCTATATCAATAAAGTGAGGAATGCACGGGGAATCTCCCGCAACAATAACATCGAAGCAAACGATTCGTACGATGAGGCTGCACGCAAGGAGGCTCTGAACAAAGAGTATCAAAAGGATTTCTTTGCAGAAGGACAGTATTTCTATTTCCTGAAACGGCACAACTATAAAACTTTCTGGCGTTGTCCGGTCGAGAAGATGGACTATTACGTACTGCCGACGCCGGATGATGAAATTGCCTATGGAAACGGGAAATAACGGTTAACCACTAAAACGCAAGTACTATGAAAAAATATACCTACTTAATTTTTCTACTGGGCCTGTTTTCCTGTCAGGAAGAAGGGATTGTCCAATATACGCAGGAAAAAGACGGCTTGCAATTTTCTGCCAAGAGCAATGAAGATATGAACAAAGTGTTCAATTTTGCCACTGCCACCTATGACGAGGAAATAAACGGCGAGCCGAAAACTTTCTATTACGGGGATTCGCTGGCAGCATATACCTTTGAACGGGTCGTGCTGGATTTGCAGGGATTCCCGACTCCCGACGAAAGAGAGTATAAATTGAAAACCGTATTGGTCGCAGATCAGGATTCCAGCAAGGTTGCCGAGGTTGTGTTCGAGCCGTATTACAGTCTGGCTCCCAATCAATTGAAAGACACCATCAAGATAACCGTGTTGCGTCCCAAGACAAGAGGAACCTATACGGTCGGAATCACGGTCGATACGGAAGGGAATGAGGCGTTCTTCGACAAGGGTGTCGTGGAGAAATCCATACTGCGTCTGGATATCCAGGATGTGTATGAACAACCGAAAGGTTGGGAGGAACGTCTGGAGTGGCTCGGAGAATTTGACGAAGAAAAGTATGCTTTTATGGTGACGGTTTCCAAACAGGCTTTCAGCAAGGAAAACAACCACATGTGGAACGAGACGGACAAATACAATCTGGAGTTACGTCAGGCATTGGCAAGGTTCAATGCCAGTGCAGCACCGGAAGACCAGAAGAAATTCAGTTTCCCTGTAACGACAAAATTGGTATGGTGGGACAAACAGCTGAAATTCCTGGGTGAATTTTCGGAAGAAAAGCATGAGTTTATCAAGAATCTGCTGAGTGAAGAGGGTGAGACCTTGGCAAACAACAGTAAATTGGAATACTGGAATCTGGTGTTCAGGGATGCAGTTGCGGAACAGGGTATCACCGAATTCTCTTTCCCGGTCGTTACCGTGCAGTCGTCCTGGTGGCGTGAGTCTTTGTTGGGAGCTTTCTCGCCCGAGAAACAGGAATTCATTGTCCGCGAACTTTTCCCGCGCAGTGATTATCAAATCAAAGACGGCACCTGGGATTATGCCAATCCGGTGCTGCGGGTGTTGTTGGAACAATACAATGCAGAACATCCGGAAGCTCCGCTTGCCTTTGATTTTCCGATAGAGGGACGTCCGGAATGGTGGGATTTCCGTGAATCGTATCTGGGAGAATATTCGGATATCAAACGGGACATTGCGGTAGTTGCCGTATTGACAGAGCAGATGTATTACGGCGAATGCAACATCAATCCTTTGGTGAACCAGAATATGAGCATGGATAATGTCATGGGTGCCATCCGTGATGCTATTAACGCATACAACAAGGAACATCCGGACAGCCAGCTTGAATTGCCGGCTTCTGCTCCGGGATGGTGGGCTGAAAAGAGCAACTATTTAGGCGACTATTCTCCGGAAAAAGAGGCATTCATGCAGCAGATAATGCCGGTGTATAATGCAACATATCAGGAATGGGCAAATTGGACAGATTGGAACCCCATTTTCCGCTATGAACTGGCAGCCTACAACAGTGCTTATCCGGATGCACCTTACGGATTCACTTTCCCTGAAGTCGATACCAAACCATCCTATTGGGATGAGTTGCCTTATTTGGGAGAATACTCGGAAGCGAAGCGGGTGTTTATATGGATTACTTTGATGCCTAAGAATTATGGTAATGTTGACGGTTGGTTCCTGGGAGCTCCTTCTGAATGGGGAAATCCAAACGCCTGGCCTGCAAGACATACGACCTTGACCGAGGCATACGCCAATACATACGAAGACTTTATGAAGAAATATGCCGGTGCAAATCCAACACCGTTTGATTTCCCGGCTTCTTGGTAAATTTAATACAGTAGATTATGAAAAAGACAATATCAATATTCATGCTGGCAGCCCTCTTAATCGGAGGGTTGGCCGGATGCTATGATGACAAAGGCAACTATAAATACAGGGACATCAATGAGGTCACTTATAAAATATTGCCTGAAAGTGAGGACGGCTATTACCGGTTCAAGCAGCCGCCCATGGACACCATGTATGTAGATTATACCGTCGATTTGTCGCAGAGCCAGGCAGCCAACGAAGAAAACCTGGAGTTCTTGTGGCTGGTCAGCTACAGCAAAGACAAAAAAACAGTGACCGATACCATCACTACCAGGGATTTAAGGCTGGCATTCCCGCCGAAGAAATCCTCTGCTTTCGATATCGTGTTTTCCCTGACGGACAAGCAGACGAATGTCAGTTCGTACAAAGAGCTGCACATCAAGACCGTTTATCCGTATGTCAACAGTTGGCTGGTGTTGAACGGGGATAAAGAAAATGCACGTATCTCTGCCGTAGAAGACCCTGATTCGTTGAATTATGTCTTCACGGAAGACGCTTATACGGCATTGGGGTATAAAAAACGTTTTGAAGATATCACCGAGTTGGTATATGCACCGGCAATCACCGAAAACGTAAGTGCTCCGGAATGGCTCTATATCGTTTCGCCCGACAGTGTCTGGGCGTTGTTCCCTTTTGAAATGAAGGTGGAAAAAAAGCAGAGTGACATTTTGCCGGACATTATCGTTGCCAACAAAACCGAAGTGGCATATGGATTGGACGGAACACCCAACAGTGGCGGAACCGTGATATTGGTGGATGAAAACAAACGCTTTTATTATTCAAACTTCAATAACGGGAAAGGTGTGTTTCAGCAACCTGCCGTTGCAAAGGATTTGAAGGATACTTATCAGGTCGATTTGATTGCAAAATCTGAAAAGAGCAACTATCTGTGTTTTTGGGATGATGAAAGAAAGAAATTCCTCTACTTCAGTATAAGCGGAGGAAGTGAAATCACGCTTTTCCCGGAAGAGTATAATGACTGGACGGGCAAGGAAGTGGTATGGATGGGGACAGATAACCAAGACAAAGAGCACAAAGACGGGATAGCAATCGCCATTGTCAAAGATACCAAAGACCAAAGCTACTGGACTTATCGTTTTAGCACAGAACAGACCATCACAGGCACTCCTATCGGAGAACTGCCGATCAACAAGGATTCGCAATTTGCCACGACAAGCGCATTCCCTGACCAGTTTTTCTATACCGTAGACTCCAAGGTGTATCTGTTCAATGTAGCAAGTCTGGAAACGTACGAACTGTATGATGCCGGAAGTCCCATTACAAAAATGCAATTCCGCATTACAGGAGAGCACCAACTCACAGAAAAATGGAATTACATGCAACGCTGTCTGGCGCTTACTGTAGACAAGGGAGACCAAGGGGAACTGCACGAGCTGACCTTGACAACGGCAGGAGATATCGAGACCTCCCGTATTTTCGAGGGATTCGGTCCCATCAAGGATATGTGTTTCACCTTTATTAATCGCATTCAAAGATGAAAAAGATAGTATATTTGCTTTTATTGGGGTTGGCATCTTGCCAACAGGATGACATCATCACAGAAGTACCCAAAGACGATTGGTCGGTTATCGCAAATACAGCCGGGCAAATAAAAGGACAAGTGAACATCAAATTCAAAGAGCTGCCGAAGGATTTGCAGATTGTGACCACCCGCAGCGGAGTGGATACGGACAACGGCCAGTTGAACTCCGTTATCCGGCAATTGGGAGGTACCCGCCTGGAGCGGGTATTCCCCCATGCCGGGAAGTTCGAAGCACGTACCCGGAAGGCAGGTCTTCATCTATGGTATCAGGTATCTTTCGATGAGAATATTCCTACGGCAGAGGCAATGAAGGCGTTATCGGGTATTCCGAATGTCGCAACCGTAGAACCTATTTACAAAGGGAAGACAGAGTCGGTACCGTTACCTTATAATGACCCGTATCTGCCCCAACAATGGCACCTCTATAATAACGGCAGCAACGGGATGCTGGCAGGCGGGGATATCAGTATTCTGGAAGCCTGGGAGATTGAAAAAGGAAAGCCGGAAGTGATTGTAAATGTGGTGGATTCTAAGGTTGATGTTAACCATGAAGATTTGAAAGACAATCTTTGGAAGAATCCCGGAGAATATAACCAGAACCCCTGGGGAGACAATGACGGCAACGGTTATCAAGGCGACTGGCATGGAATCGGAGCGAACCCCATCAACGGTCTTCCTGATTATGGGGCGGTAGATAAGGATGATCACGGTACCCATGTTGCCGGTATATTGGCAGCCAAGAACAATAATGGCGTGGGTATTTGCGGAGTTGCCGGCGGTGACGCTCCTGACAACGGGATACGCATCATGTGTTGTCCGTTCAATAACGGCAATCCTGCTGCCAGCATCAAATACGGAGCCGACCACGGAGCCGTAATCTGTACGAACAGTTGGTATATCGCCGGAGGTTCGGTTGGCGAAGTCCTGCAGGATGCTGTCAATTATTTTGTAACGTATGCCGGTATCGATGAATACGGGAATCAGACGGGACCGATGCGTGGCGGTATTGTATTCGGTTCTGCCGGTAATGACGGTGTCGAGCCGGAGAGCCACTATCCTGCTTCGCTGGATAATGTTATCGCAGTTGCAGCCCTCGACCCTGCCTTTAGGAAAAGCGGCTATTCCAATTATGCGGAGTGGGTCGATATTGCAGCACCCGGAGGCGGAAACGGATATGGCTGGCAGATGTGGAGTTGTGCCATAGGCAATCGTTATCTGGAACTGGTGGGAACTTCGCAGGCAACGCCTGTGGCAGCGGGAGTGGCAGCTTTGATTGTATCGAAGTTTGCCCGCGAAGGGTTGACTCCATACGAAGTGGAATATCGCCTGAAGCGCGGCGTGAAGCCTATCGATGACTATAATCCCGAATATAAGGGCAAGTTAGGTGCAGGATGTGTGGATGCGTTGCTGGCATTGAGCGACGAACCTGTAAACTTCCTCCCGGTAATTACAGCACAAAAGCCTATAGAAGGAGTGCAAATCATACCGTACGGTTCGACAGCCCAATATGTCTATACGGTTAGCGACATGGAAGACGGAGCCAATCTGGACTATGTTTTGGAGGACCCCAGCAAGAGTATTACTGCCACCAAGCAAGACGGAACCATCACGCTGTCTGTGAACAACAGGAATTGCATTGCCGGTGACCACATTGTAAAACTGACGGTGACAGACCGGGGCGGGCTTTCAAGCACAACCGAGTTTTCCATTAAATTGCAGCCTGAACTGCTTCAAGAGGTTGAATTGTACCCGAATCCTGTGGTGGATATTCTGACTATCCGTGCCAGCATGACTTTCAGCGGTGAAATGAGAGCCTGCCTGTACGATGTTTCCGGTAATTTGGTTTTGGACCGCAAGGTGACAGCCTCTTTACATAAAGCCGGAGAGTTGGATTTAAGCAAGGTGGACGGAGGAAGTTATACCTTGAAGCTCTCCTGCAACAATAAAACAATCACCAAAAACATTATAAAATTGTAAGGATATGAACAGATTAAAATATAGCCTGATAGCGATATTTGCATTTGGAAGTCTCGCTGTTTTTGGACAAAAAAGCACAGGGGCGGCACAATTTCCGGAACTTACGCCCGATGTTCGCGGAGTAGGTATGGGAAACTCGGGAGTAGCGGCAACTGCCAATGCTTTCTCGATATACCGCAACGCAGCCAAGAGTATTTTTTCCACCCCAAAAGCCGAGATCGGTTATAGCTTTACTCCCTGGCTGCGCGAATTATCGAAGGGCAGCAATTTACATGGGGTTGCCGGTTATTGTAATCTGAACGAGAAGCAGGGAATTACCGCCGGATTCCGTTGGTTCAACCACCCGGAAACCAATGTATGGGACAAGGACGGCAATGATGCCGGCACCTTTACACCGAAAGACTGGAGTGTGGACGTTGGTTATGCCCGCAAACTGACAGATGATTTGTCTGTAGGCGCAACTGCCCGCTTTATCCGTTCGGATATGAGCGGTCTTGACAAAGACGATGCTGCCAATGCCGTTGCATTCGATCTGGGGCTTTATTATAGACGCAATTTTGAAAATTGGGAACAGTCGCAGTGGGCTGTCGGTTTGCAGGCATCCAATTTCGGCACCAAGATCGATTACGGCTACGGTAAATACGACCAGGCTTCCAAGGTTGCCGTCGGCGGTATGATCGACCACGTATTTACAGACAAACACCGTCTGCAAGGAACTTTGGATGTGGTTTGCCAGGTGTTGCCCAATACCAATTGGGGCGGAAGTGTCGGAGTGGAATACACTCTTTTGCAGATTGTAGCGATTCGTGGCGGTTATCACTACGGCGAACAGGACAACAAACTGCAACGCTACGGCACATTGGGATGCGGTGTCGGTTGTCACCACATCAAAGCGGACTTTGCCTATTTGATTCCGGAGAAGGACAGTCTTCTAAAGAATACATGGCAGGTGGCATTAAGCATCGATTTGGGATTATTTAAAAGATAATCCCTATTAAAAACAAACCATTTAATTCAATTTGAATCATGAAGTATTTATTGACATGTATTTTCCTGTTAGCGGCAACTTCCTTTCTTGCAGCCCAGACATTCCATATTCAAGGAAATATAGAGCTTGACAAAGGGGAATTGCTTGTGCTGACCCAACAAGTGGGAGGCATGGATACTTTGGCACAGACAAAGTTTGAAAACAACCGGTTTGCACTGACCGGCAATTTGCAGGAGCCGGTAGTCGCCTTGTTGAAGATTGCCGGTTATGAGGGCGGTTTTGTCATGATACTCGAACCGGGCATGGAATATACCGCGAATCTGACCCGTAACGGAGCCGGCGATATCCGTGGGGGAAAACTCCAGGATATTTACAATGATTATCAGAAAATTGTAGCCGATGCCAATGCTGAAAGCCGGGCTTTGAATAAAAAAGCATCGGAAGCAGCTGCCCAAAAGCATTTCAAGACATCCCACGAGCTGAAGGCCAAAGCAAACAAAGTGCAGCAGGCTGCCTTTGACAAGATGAACAACATCGTCCGTAAGAATGCAGACAATGTGCTGGCAGCCTATCTGCAGACCGCCGGTTCGGAACGTATCATGGAACTGGAACCGCTGAAACAGATTTACAGCCTGCTTTCTGAGAAAGCAAAGGAAACAGCTCCGGGGAAACTATTGGAGGCACGTATCGCTGACTTGGAGAAAGTGGGTATCGCCGCTACCGCTCCCGACTTTACCCTGACCACTCCAGAAGGAAAACAAGTGTCGCTCTACAGCGTGAAGGGGAAACTGAAAATTATCGATTTCTGGGCTTCCTGGTGCGGACCGTGCCGCATGGAAAATCCCAACATGGTGAAACTCTACAATGACTTCAAGGACAAAGGTCTTGCTATTGTCAGCGTGTCGCTGGACGAACGTAAGGTACCCTGGGTACAGGCTATCAAGAAAGACGGTATGCCGTGGACGCATGTCTCTTCGCTGAAAGGATGGAAGTGCGAAGTAGTGAAACAATACAACATCGATGCCGTGCCGTCGATTATTGTACTGGACGAAAACAACCGCATTTTAGCCAAGAACATCAGAGCTGAAAAATTGCGTGCATTCGTTACGGAATACCTGAAATAAAATACCTGTTTCCCTATCGGAAACAAAGTCCCGAAAAAGAAGTAATCCCCAAAAATGAAGTGCTCCCCAAAAAGTCGGACATAAAACTTTTGGGGAGCACTTCACTTTGCGATGGGGCAGCATTATCAAAAAATCGACCCCGGAACCAATCTACAAAAACAACATTAAGATCAACTGAGCAAAAATCACACGGATAAACATGGACAGCGGATATACCGTCGCATAAGATACGGCCGGATTATCTCCCTCGACGGTCGCATTGACATAATTCAACGCCATCGGATTGGCCATACTTCCACACAACATCCCTGCCAGGGAACCGAAATCTATTTTCATCAATTTCAAAGCTATAACGGCCACCAGGACAACGGGCACAAAAGTGATCGCAAATCCCAAAGCTACCCACAGCAGCCCTTCGGGACGAAACACCGTCTCAAAGAAATGTACCCCGGCATCTAACCCCAGACAAGCCAGGTAAATGGAAAGTCCCAATCCCCGGAGCATCAGATTGGCACTCCGGGTCGTATAAGTAATCATATGTAAACGCGGTCCGAACGCCCCCATCAGAATCCCGACGATAATCGGTCCGCCTGCTATTCCCAACCGGACAGGGAAACTGACTCCGGGGATAGAAAAAGGAATAGCCCCGACAGCCAAACCCAACACAATCCCCACAAATACGGCGATCAGATTCGGTTCTTTAAGACTAATAATACGGTTTCCCAACACTTTCTCCACATTGCTGATAGCAGCAGCTTCGCCCACAACGGTCAATTTATCTCCCAATTGCAGTACCAGCTCGGGAGTAGCCAACAACTGTACCCCAGCCCGATATATACGGGTGATATTGATACCATAATGATTACGCAAACGTAAGGATCCCAATTTCTTTCCATTGATCTCCGAACGGCTCACGACAATACGCTGGGAAACCAACTGGCTATCGATGGCATTCCAGTCGATATCCTTTTTATTCCAATCCACCTTTTCCTCTTCACCGAAAAGGATACGCAAGGATTCTTCCTCAGCCTCGGTGGTAATCACCAGCAAACGGTCTCCTTCGAGCAATACCGTATCGGAAGTGGGGATCGTCACTTTCCCATCGCGCCATAAGCGTGAAATAACAAATCGATGTGCCGCAAGATGAGCTACTTCTTTTACATTCTTCCCAAAAATTCCGGGATTGCGGACTTCAAAACCGGCAATAAAAGTGTGCTTGCTTTTATCTTCTGCCACAACGATTTCTGCCGTCCGGCGAGGAAACATCTTACGCAATACGATAACCGCCAGAATGACACCGACCACTCCTAAAGGATAGGTCACCGCACACCCTAAAGCAGGATCAGCCGCATCGATATGCATCTGCTTCAAAGTTTGCTGTGCAGCCCCCAAAGCAGGGGTATTGGTCACAGCACCACTCAATATACCTACCATATCGGGCAACGACACGCCTGTCACCACATGAAGGCCCAAAGTCATTGCCGTGCCCACCAGGATCACAGCAAATGCAAGCATATTCAATGTCATACCTCCCTTCCGGAACGAACCGAAAAAACCAGGTCCGACCTGCAATCCCAAAGCATAAACAAAAATAATCAATCCGAAACTCTCGGCATAATTCAACATTTGGGGATCTATCGACAAGCCGAAATGTCCGGCCGCAATTCCAACAAAAAAGACAAAAGTAACCCCAAGCGAAACCCCGTAGACGCTGATCTTTCCCAAAGCCAATCCTAAAGCCGAGATCATAGTAATCACAACAACAGCTTGTATGACACTGTGTTCTATCAATATACTATTTATCCATTCCATAGTCGATTTATTAAAATCCGAACCCGTTTTTCCTAATTTAAAAGTGGGCACAAAGGTAGTACAAATAACTTCAATTCATTAAAAATAAACAGGTAAAAGCAACGAAAACAATGCTTTAACAGAAAACGTTAACATGTTAAATAAAGTTGTAATCTATAGACAATCAGTAGGTTTTGAAACTTTTCAATTATCTTTGCGTTTCAGGAATGATCTAATTTGTCTTTTTAATGGTAAAAACAGTCATTTCTAACTTAATATTCACCAAAAAGATACAGTATGAGATTGCACAACAGAGTACTGGTTGCTGTTATTTTGAGTTTGGCAGGATTTTATTCTTGTTCACGTCAAGCCACAATTCCCACTCAGTTAACTTATACCCCTGTTCCTGTATTTACTATCCCAGACAGTCTTTTAGCAACTTCTCCGATCGAATATGCTTTTTATAAAGCGGAGCCCGTCGAATTCTTCGAACCGAAACCAGAAGTCCGGGATTCTTTTAACCGGATCGAAAAAACGATGGTCGGTTATGCAGACGATCAATTTTTCGTCCGCCAGCCCGAATTGGTATTAGACCTGGCCGACCTGGAAGAAGGTGCTTTTGTTTTTCCCCTGCCCGGCGGACGGGTATTATCTCCTTATGGACGACGGAATGGAAGAAATCATACCGGCATGGACCTGAAAATCAATCGTCGGGACACCGTTCTGGCAGCTTTCGACGGAATCGTCAGAATGACAGGTTGGAGCCGGGGTTATGGCAACGTAGTCGTCGTGCGTCATTACAACGGCCTGGAAACGGTATACGCCCATAATTCCAAACACCTGGTCCGTTCGGGCGATCATGTGAAAGCAGGTACTCCGGTTTCTATTACCGGCGAAACAGGCCGGGCCACCACCGACCACGTACATTTTGAAATCCGGATAAATGGAAAAACCATCGATCCGGCTTTGGTGATCGATTTCAACACCCAAACCCTTCTGCACAAACGCCTGGTATTTACTCCTACCCCGAAAGGAAAAATTCAGGTAGAGGCGGTGTAAAAACTTCGGGCCCCGGTTACCGGATCAGCCTATATATTCAAAACTAAAAGGCAACAAGGAAGAGGCTTTTATCACTACCGTTTCTTCTTCACCTATCATCAGTACATCAAAATCCCGGCCGTAACGCCGGATTACTTCCGCCATCACCTGCCGGCAAGCCCCGCAAGGAGAAACGACCTCTTTTCTGGGACGCCCTTTAAAACAAGCTGTAATAGCCAATGCCTTGACCGGAACATCCGGATAAGCAGCACTAGCATAAAATAAAGCCGTCCGTTCTGCACATAGTCCACTGGGATAAGCCACATTTTCCTGATTATTGCCTAAAACGATCGTTCCGTTTTCCAGCAAAACAGCCGCTCCGACAGCAAAATCGGAATAGATACAATAAGCTTTTCCGGCAGCAACCAGAGCTTTTTCAGACAATTTCTCATAGCCTGCGGGCACTGAATTCCGGCACACAAAATAATCTATTTTCAGTTCTCTTTTATCCATCACTATTTTTTACTATTTTTACCCCCCTAAGATACAGAATAATTATAAACCGGAAATTGAAAAATCAGCATTTATCTTTTGCAAGGTAAATGCCTGAAGCCAACGAGTGAGTGTTATGAAAAAGAGTATGAAAGTATTGGTATTGTTTAGTCTGTTGCTCATCAGCTTTAATGTTATGGCAGACAAACGTAAAGAGTTTATCCGCAAATACAAACATATAGCTATCCGTGAAATGGAACAGACCGGAATTCCGGCCAGTATCACGCTTGCACAAGGTATTCTCGAATCCGGTTGCGGCGAATCGGAACTGGCCGTCAATGCCAATAACCATTTCGGGATCAAATGCCACGAAACCTGGAACGGCGATACATATACCATGGACGACGATACCCGGGACGAATGTTTCCGGAAATATAAAAATATCGAACAATCGTGGATCGACCACAGCGATTTTCTGACTAGCCGTCCCCGTTATGCCGGTTTATTCAGTATTCCTACTACAGATTATAAAGCCTGGGCGAAGGGGTTGAAAGCCGCCGGATATGCGACCAACCCGCAATATGCCAATATGCTGATTAAAATCATCGAAGAAGAAGCATTATACAAATTCGACCGCTCGATCAAAAGACCGGGTACACCGCCGACGATCACTGCAGAAGAATTTGCCCAAAGTGTAGCAACCCAGGACCACCCGAGTAATACCAACTACCGTAACCGCGAAGAAATGCGCAATGGCATTATCTGTATAGAAACGATGCCGGGCGATTCTTTTGAAAAAATTGCCGGTTATTACGGAATCAAACTTAAAAAATTATTACAATACAACGACAAATCCAGTAGTACCCTGGCCCCCGGTCAATTGGTCTTCCTGAAAAAGAAAAAGAGCAAAGCGGCACGGGGATACGAATTCCACCGTGTAAAAGCCGGAGATACTATGTACAGCATCTCACAGCAATACGGAGTACGGCTCAAAAATCTTTGCAGTTTCAACTACCTGTCGGCCGACAGTCCGCTGACAGAAGGAGAAAAGATCTATCTGCGTAAACAAGCCGATTTATTGTAAGGATAAAGAAAAATACATGGAACCTTCGAAGAAAAAGAATTTTTTTTCACAAAATACCCTGTTCGGTCTATTCGTCGGACTGAGTTTTATTGCTGTAGCTTATGCCTACTACCGTTCAGGACGAGGAGTCAGTCTCAATCCGCAATTGAACAATGTGATCCTGCTGCTCTCCATCGTCGGAGCATTTATCGGAGTTCGTAAATACCGGGACGAATTGCCGGATAATTGTCTGTCTTACGGGAAAGCACTGGGCGCTTGTACCTATCTGATCGCTGTAGCCTCGGTCATCTACGGATGCTTTGTATTCTATCTCTATCGTCACCATCCGGAATTACTGGAGAATTATCTGACTTCGATAGAAACGACGTTCAAAGAGGTATATTCGGATTCGGCTTTCACCGAAAATATGATCTCGATGTTAAAAGCGTTTACAACGCCTGCTACAATTGCCTTTGCAGAAACATTCAATAAAATATTCACCGGATTTATTTTCTCCTTGCTCCTGGCAGGATTACTCAGGCGCACCCGAAAAAATGAATTTATTTAACCGTAATTTTCAGACCATGGACATATCAGTCGTTATACCGTTATATAATGAAGACGAATCTCTGCCGGAACTAACAGCCTGGATCGAACGGGTCATGGCAGCGAATCATTTTACGTATGAAATCATCATGGTAGACGATGGCAGTAGCGATAATTCCTGGGCACTCATCGAAACCCTTTCTACCCAAAACAAACATATCCGTGCCATAAAATTCCGGCGGAATTACGGTAAATCCGCAGCCTTACACTGCGGGTTCCAGAATGCCCAAGGAGATGTTGTCATTACGATGGACGCCGATATGCAGGATAGCCCGGACGAAATACCGGCTCTTTATCAAATGATCATGTCCGAAGATTACGACATGATTTCCGGCTGGAAGAAAAAAAGATTCGATCCGAAATCAAAGACAATACCCACCAAATTATTCAATGCGACAGCCCGGAAATTTTCAGGGATCCATCTGCACGATTTCAACTGTGGGCTCAAAGCTTACAAGAATAAAGTTGTGAAAAGCATCGAAGTATACGGAGAAATGCACCGCTATATCCCCATCCTGGCCCAACAGGCCGGCTTCACTAAAATCGGAGAAAAGGTCGTACAGCACCGGGCACGGAAATACGGAGTAACCAAATTCGGCGGTTTAAACCGATTTATCAATGGAATGCTGGATTTGTTGTCTATCACCTTTATTACCCGTTTTGCCAAAAAACCGATGCATCTGTTCGGGGCTATAGGAACCTTGCTGTTTATCATCGGGTTTTGTGCAGCCGGCTGGATCGGTATAGATAAACTGATCTGTCTTTCACAAGGGATCAGGGCCCGTTTGGTAACCGATAATCCCTATTTTTATATTTCTTTGGTTTGTATGATCCTGGGGACCCAACTGTTTTTAGCCGGCTTTGTAGCCGAGCTGGTATCCCGTTCGGCTACCGACCGCAACGTCTATCTGATAGAGAAAGAAATCTGATGCTCTTTCTCTAAAAGAAACCACCGACCTCCCCGAACATACGCTTATAAACCGCTGCCTTTTCAGGTAAGGGTTTCGGATAGGCACGGGAAGAAGAGGGCATGCGGTATAACCGGATCGTTCTACCCTCGAAATGAAAAGTCGAAAAACCTCCTACCGGTGGCTGAGAGGCTTCGACCAGAGAAAGCAAAGTGTCCGTCGCTTTCTGCCCTGTTGTCGCAATGGCTACACAGTGCGGTAATTGCCGCAGTACGTCGGACAAATCGATCTTGCGGACGATTTCCAAAAATTTATCCGAGGCATTATCTTTCTGCCGAACGACTTCCCGGCCGGAATCGGTCAAGGCAATTCCTTGCCGGATAAGAAAATCCCGGATCCGTTGTTCGCAAAATGATTTTTTATCTGCCGTCAGAAAATGTTCCTTGTCGTCGAAAAATACCAATCCAAAGATACGCCACATGTCATTCTGAAAATTAGGATAGTAAAAATCCATTTTCCAACGTTCACGTTTCGGCGGGAAACTTCCCATCATCAATAGCCTTGCCCCTTGCGGGAAGAAAGGCTCCAAGGGATGAATTTCAGTTTTTATTTCATCTGTTTTCATACATACAAAATTAATCAAAACATACATACTTTGGTTTATTTTACTAGTTTTGCCCCGTGCTAAAAAATCTAAAACAAAAAAAGTATGACAACGACAGCAAAAAACAAAGAAAAAATCAGGTTCAGTAAAGCATTCTGGGTGGCCAACACCGTGGAATTGTTCGAACGTGCTGCCTACTACGGTGTATTTATCGTGATCACCCTCTACCTTAGCCGTATATTGGGGTTCAATGACATTCAGGCTGCCACCATCGCAGGTACTTTCTCCGCTTTCCTTTATCTGCTGCCAACTTTTGCCGGAGCTTTGGCCGACAAAATCGGCTTCCGGAACTCTATGCTCCTGGCTTTCACCTTATTGACTATCGGTTACGGTGGTCTGGCTTTATTTCCTACCTGGCTCGAAAGTGCCGGACTGGTAGAATATGGGCATACCACCGTCTTTAAAGGCCTCACCGAGAGTGGCCTGCAATACGGCATTATCCCGATTATGGCTCTGATCGTCATCGGAGGAGCTTTTATCAAAAGTGTAATCTCGGGAACGGTGGCCAAAGAAACGACAGAAGCTACCCGGGCCAAAGGATTCGCCATCTTTTACGGCATGGTCAATATCGGTGCATTCTCGGGTAAAACCATTGTAAAACCCCTTAGAGAGGCTTTAGGGAATGAAGGATTGATCACCTTGAATTATTTTTCGGCCAGTATGACCTTTCTGGCTCTCATAGCGATCTGGTTTTTCTATAAAAGTGCTCAACACAGCGGAGAGGGAAAAACTTTCCGGCAAATCTGGAATGCTCTATTAAAAGTATGTTCTAACGGCCGGCTGATCATCCTGATCCTGATCATTACGGGTTTCTGGATGGTACAACATCAATTGTATGCAACCATGCCCAAATACGTACTCCGTCTGGCCGGGGAAGGCGCATCCCCTTCCTGGTATGCCAATGTCAACCCTTTGGTCGTAGTGCTGTGTGTCAACCTGGTCACCCAGCTGATGCGTCACCGGACAGCCCTTACTTCGATGACCGTCGGAATGTTTATCATGCCGTTGTCCGCTTTGTGCATGGCTTCGGGAAATATGCTGAATCCGGAATCGACCATTCTGACCATGCACCCGGTAGCTTTTATGATGGTTGTAGGTATCGTCTTCCAGGGACTGGCGGAAACTTTTATTTCCCCGCGTTTTCTGGAATATTTCTCCCTGCAAGCCCCCAAGGGCGAGGAAGGATTATACCTGGGTTTCAGCCACCTGCATTCGTTTTTGTCTTCCATTTTAGGATTCGGACTTTCCGGCTATTTATTAAGTAAATATTGCCCTGACGAAAGCCTGTTCGCCACTCGTAGCGAATGGCTCGCTGCCAGCAGTAATGCCCATTACATCTGGTATTATTTTGCTGTAATCGCACTGGCTTCCGCCATTGCCCTGATCATCTACGGCCAAGTTGTCAAGCGCCTCGATCAGGCAAAAGCATAAAATAACAGCATCGGTTGTAAAGTCCGTAAAGTTTGTAAAGTCGATGGCCTTCGGGGATACTTTATAAACTTTACGGACTCTCAATTTTATAAACTATCGCCTTCTTTCTTCAGATTCTAAAGTTAAAAATAAACCTTTCCGGCTAAAGCCCGTTTGATATAAAAATTGAAACGTTTAAATTATGGCAAACATAGCAGAGCAAATTGTAGATATGCTGGTAAAAGCCGGTGTAAAAAGAATTTATGCTGTCACAGGTGACAGTTTAAATAAGATTAACGATGCTGTCCGCAAAGACGGCCGGATTCAGTGGATTCACGTACGTCACGAAGAAACCGGAGCTTTTGCTGCCGGAGCAGAAGCCCAGCTTCACGGCGACCTGGCCTGTTGTGCAGGTAGCAGCGGTCCCGGCCATGTGCACCTGATCAACGGGCTCTATGACGCCCACCGTTCAGGGGCTCCTGTCTTAGCCATCGCTTCTACCATTATTTCAGGTGAATTCGGAACGACCTACTTCCAGGAGACCGGCACCATCCGCCTGTTCGACGACTGCAGTTATTACAACCAATTAGCGACTACACCGGGGCAACTCCCCCGCATGCTACAGGGGGCAATACAAACCGCTCTCTCCCGCAGAGGAGTCAGTGTCATCGGTATCCCCGGAGATTTGACCGGAGAAAGCCAGGTCAATATTCCTTCTTCAGAGATCAACTATCCGACTCATCCCCGCACCTGTCCATCGGATACCGAATTACAGGCGCTGGCCGATCTGTTGAACAACAATAGCAATATAACCCTGTTTTGTGGCATCGGAGCCAAAGATGCACACGAAGAAATCGTCGAATTGTCCCATCGGTTGAAAGCCCCGGTAGCCTATTCTTTCAAAAGTAAAATGGAAATCCAATATGATAATCCCAATGAAGTAGGGATGACCGGCTTATTAGGCATGGCATCGGGTTACAACAGCATGCATGCGGCCGATGTACTGGTTTTATTAGGTACCGATTTCCCGTACGGCCCGTTTTTACCGACTCACAATAAAATCGTTCAGATCGACATCGATCCCAGTCACCTGGGCCGAAGAGCCAAAGTACAAATGGGGCTATGCGGAGATATCAAGACGACACTCGAAGCTTTATTACCTCTTTTACAAGCCAAAAGCGACAAAAGCTTTCTGAACGATCAGTTGCTCGGTTATTCCAAAGTAATTAAAGACCTGAATGCTTACGTCGAAAACAAAGGCAGTGATAATAAGATTCACCCGGAATATGTCATGGCGATGGTCGACGAAACTGCTCAGGCAAATGCTATTTTTACCGTCGATACGGGTATGACCTGTGTCTGGGGAGCCCGTTACCTGAAAGCTTCCGGCCAGCGAAAGATGTTAGGCTCTTTCAATCACGGCACAATGGCCAACGCTATGCCCCAGGCTATAGGAGCATCGTTCGCCTATCCGGGCAGACAGGTGATCGCTCTCTGCGGCGACGGAGGCATCTCTATGTTACTGGGTGATCTGGCAACCATCGCCCAATATAAGCTACCGGTCAAGATTATTGTATTCAATAACCGTTCTTTGGGTATGGTAAAACTCGAAATGGAAGTCGCCGGCCTGCCGGACAACGAAACCGACATGCAAAATCCGGATTTTGCCCTGGTGGCTCAAGCGATGGGTATAAAGAGCTATACCGTCAGCCGTCCGGACGATGTACTCCCGGTATTGGTCGAAGCCTTGAACTCACCGGAAGCTGCTCTACTGAATGTAATGACCGATCCGAATGCACTGGCTATGCCCCCGCAAATAGAATGGAATCAAATGACCGGATTCGCACAAGCCGGACACAGGAGATTATCGATACGATCAATTCCAATTATAAACACCTGAAAGAAATTTTATAAAGACAATTCCAGCCTCAACGACAATGTCACATTTCTGTCATTAAATAGTAACATGGATAAAATACATTCGTAATTAAATCAATACATTGTATTTTATCCATGAAAGTAACAAAGAAAAAAGGTGAGATTCCCTACCTGGAAAGGGATATCAGTTGGATGTATTTTAACCGGAGAATCCTGTCCGAAGCAGAAAAAGCCCCGGTTCCTTTACTCGAACGGTTATCCTTTCTGGGAATCTACTCCAATAATCTGGACGAATTTTACAGGGTACGGGTAGCCACCCTCAACCGAATCATCGAATACGAGGATAAAACCATTAAGACAGAGAGAGAAACCGCCATTCAAACCTTCAGGGAAATCAGCCGGTTGAATGCCCTGTATACACAAAAATTCGAGGAAACATTTACAGCAATAAATACAGCACTCCGGCAAAACCGGATTTACCTCCTGAACGAACAAGAATTACAGGAGGAGCAAGCCAACTATATCCGTGAATTTTACAAGACACAACTGATCGGCTCTACGACCCCGCTTTTCACTTCTTCTTTCCGTCATTTCAGTGACCAACCCGACGACCATATCTATCTGAGCGTCTGTCTGCAAACCACAGGAAAAACTAAAAAAGATTTTGCTATTATCGCTTTGCCGGTGCAATCATACGGCCGTTTTATCCGGATCCCCGGCGATGACGACCGCATATGCCTGATGTTTCTGGACGACATCGTCCGCTTTTGCCTTCCCCTGATATTCAACGGTCGGCCTTACGACCACTTCGAGGCTTACACGTTCAAGTTCACTAAAGACGCAGAAATGGAACTCGATTCAGATCTTCGGAACAGCATTATGCAAAAAATATCGAAGGGGGTGAAAAGCAGAAAAAACGGGGAACCTATCCGGTTGGTATACGACAGCCGGATGCCTGCGGTTATGCAGCGCCACCTCAGCCGGATGCTTTGTATGGACCGCTGGGATACTCAGGTCGGAGCCGGTAGATACCAAAATCTGAAAGATCTGATGAAATTTCCCGATTGTAAACGTGACGATTTAAAATATCCCCCTCAGCCTCCATTGTTCAAAACGGACTTTTCAGGGGACGACAGCATCTTGAATACCATCCGTACCCGCGATCTCTTCCTGCACTATCCCTATCACAGTTTTTCTTCTTTCTTGCGTGTACTCCGGGAAGCCACGATCGCCCCGAACGTCAAAGCCATAAAAATGACCCTCTACCGGGTAGCGAAAAATTCCAAGGTTATCCAAACTTTAATCGCAGCAGCCAGAAACGGGAAAAAAGTAACTGTAGTTATCGAACTACTCGCCCGTTTCGACGAAGCATCGAATATCAGCTGGTCTAAACAAATGCAAGACGCCGGAATCAAAGTCGTATTCGGAGTCGAAGGTCTGAAAATACACGCAAAACTAGTATATATATCGGGTAGACAGGGAGATATCGCCTGTGTCAGTACCGGAAATTTTCATGAAGGGAATGCCACCCGATATACCGACGTCACTCTTTTTACCGCACGCAAAACCCTGGTAAAAGAAGTCCGGCATGTCTTCGACTTTATTGAGAAACCTTATCTACCCGTAAAATTCAAAGAATTACTGGTCTCTCCCAACGATATGCGTTCCAAACTATTGAAATTGATCGAAGAGGAAGTCAAAAATGCCAGAAAACAAAAACCGGCCCGAATATTAGGAAAGGTAAACCATATTACAGACCGGACATTGATCGCTAAGCTTTATGAAGCTTCGGCCGCAGGCGTAAAGATCGACCTGGTGGTACGAGGTAATTGTTCTATCGTCACAGGAATCCCGGGAATAAGCGAAAACATCCGGATCAACGGAATTATCGACCGTTATCTGGAACATTCGCGAATTTTCATTTTCGAAAATGCAGGTGATATGATCTGCCTGACAGGTTCTGCCGACTGGATGCCCCGGAATCTGGACAACCGGATCGAAGTACTTACCCCCGTTTATGATAAGGAAATTCAAACCGAATTGAAACGAATCGTCGAATATGGCCTGAAAGACTCTCTGCAGGGACGACAAGTCGACGGCACAGGACAGAATATCCCCTGGGAAAACGAAGACCATTCGCTATTCCGGTCACAATCGGCCTTATATCACTATTATCAGGAAGACATACAAGGAATCACAACTAATAACATACCCCATGAGTAAAGTAAATTATGCAGCGATCGATATCGGCTCCAATGCAGTCAGATTATTGATCAAAAGTATCAATCCCGAAACATCGGAACAGTTGTTTACAAAAGAGCTCCTTCTAAGGGTTCCCCTGCGTCTGGGAGAAGAAGTATTTACACAAGGTGAAATACCGGCCAGTAAAGCTAAAAAACTACTCCGTCTGATGAAGGCTTATCGGCAACTGATGAAAATATACGAAGTCGATGCCTATCGGGCTTGTGCCACATCGGCAATGCGGGATGCCGCAAACGGGAAAGAAGTAATCGAAACCATCACCCGAAAGTCAGGTATCCGGATAGATATTATCAACGGAGAGGAAGAAGCCCGTTTGGTATACGATAATCACATCGAATACCTGGCGGATAAAAACGCCGATTATATCTATGTCGACGTCGGGGGAGGTAGCACGGAAATCAGCTTGATCCATCAAGGAATACTCCGCAGTTCACGTTCTTACAACATCGGAACCGTACGTCTGTTGAAAGGGAAAGTCGTTCCCAGCGTATACAACCGTTTGAAAAGAGACCTGAATAAATTGCGGGAACAATACCCGGTAATCACGATCATCGGGTCCGGTGGAAATATCAATAAATTGTTCCGGTTAGCTAAACTTCCGGCCAAAAATAAAATGACTCTCCCGGTAGAAAAATTAGTACAACTCAACAACACTCTAAAAAACTATTCCTTAGAAGAACGTGCCCGGTTATACAATCTGAAACCCGACCGTGCGGATGTCATTACCAATGCCGCAGATATCTTCCTGCTAGTCGCAGAGCATACCCAAGCTAAGCATATCGTCGTGCCTACCATCGGCCTGGTCGACGGTATCATCGACAGTCTCTACCTGCAACACCACAAAACCCCGGAAGAACAAATCCCCCTCCCCATTTATTAATAAATACAGATAATAGTAAATTTTTCAAATAAACCGTTAAAATTTCGACTTCAACCCTCAATGATATCAATAGATACCGATTAGTATAATAAAGACAGGTATTTTTTTAATCATTTTTTTTACGTAATCTTGCAGTTTAAATGGTGTGTTAATTTCTGAGAAGGAATTACGCAAGTTAATAATAAAATAAATTACTATGTCACTTAAAAGGAATATTCTTGACTTAAGAAAGAGGAAAGAAATTGTACTTCAGGGTGGTGGCGAAGATGCTATCAAAAAGCAGGCCGCCATGGGTAAATTGACAGCCCGTGAGCGTATCGAGGGGATTTTGGACAAAGGTTCTTTCCACGAGTACGACATGTTCGTAGAGCACCAATCTAAGGATTTTGATATGGACAAGAAAGTTCTTCACGGCGACGGTGTCGTTATCGGTACCGGTACTGTCTATGGAGAACCCGTTGCTATTTATGCTCAGGATTTCACTGTTGCAGGAGGTTCGTTAGGACTGATGCACGCCCGTAAAATCACCAAAATTATGGATCATGCCATCAAAATGCGGATGCCGATCATCGGTATCAACGACTCGGGTGGTGCACGTATCCAGGAAGGGGTGGATTCACTGGCCGGTTATGGAGAAATTTTCTTCCGCAATACACAGGCTTCCGGTGTTATCCCTCAATTGTCCGTTATTCTGGGTCCTTGTGCTGGTGGAGCCGTTTATTCTCCGGCATTGACCGATTTCGTATTTGTGGTAGATAATATTTCCAAAATGTTCATCACAGGTCCGGAAGTAGTAAAAACAGTACTGGGAGAAGAAGTTAGTATGGAAGACCTCGGAGGAGCACGCGTTCATGCCTGTATCAGTGGAAATGCCCACTTCTTTGCCTCTACAGAAGCAGAATGTTTCGAACAAATAAAAAAACTGCTCACCTTTATCCCCTGGAACAATCAACGTAAAGCGAAAGCCTTTCCGTCAAAAGCTCCGAAAGCAGAATACAATATCGAAAAAATCCTTCCTGCAGATCCTACCCAGCCTTATGATGTAAGAGATATTATCAAAGCCGTTGCCGACGATTCCGATTTCTTCGAGGTACAACAGGACTTTGCACAGAATATCGTTGTCGGATTCGGTCGGGTAGATGGAGAAACGATCGGTTTCGTGGCCAATCAACCGTTGGTATTAGCCGGTGTATTGGATTGCGACTCTGCCGATAAAGCAGGCCGGTTTATCCGTTTCTGCGACGCATTCAATATTCCGATCGTGACCTTCGAAGACATGCCGGGATATCTACCGGGCGTTGAACAGGAATATATGGGTGTGATCCGCCACGGAGCAAAAGTATTGTATGCTTATAGTGAAGCTACCGTACCTAAAGTGACGGTAATCCTGCGTAAAGCTTACGGTGGTGGATACATCGCCATGAACTCACGCCACCTGAAAGCCGACTTTATGTTTGCCTGGCCGACAGCCGAAATCGCCGTAATGGGACCGGAAGGGGCAGCAAACATTATTTTCCGTAAAGAAATAAAAGAATCTGCTAATCCGGAAGAAACACGGAAACAGAAAGTTGCCGAATATCGCGAGAAATTTGCTAATCCTTATGTAGCAGCTTCCAAAGGATATATCGACTCGGTGATCGAACCGTCGGAAACACGCCTGTTATTGAAACATTCTATCGAAGTTTCCGGTAATAAAACCGTTATGACACCTGCTAAGAAACACGGAATTCCTCCGTTCTAACAGTGTTCAGAGTTTATAAAGTCCATGAATTCCCGGACTTTTAAACTGAAAGACTTAAAAGTTTCAGAACCACTAAAAAGGAGGTAAAATGACTGTTAAATATGAAAAATTCCTGCTGAATGGCGTAGAATATAAAACTCAGCTTACCCAGAAATGGGTAAACCGAAAAAAATGGGAAGAACCGAATCCCTATCTGCTGACTTCACACATTCCGGGAACCATTATGCAAATCGAAGTGAAAGAGGGCCAGGAAGTCCAGGAAGGAGATGTTCTTCTGATTCTTCAGGCTATGAAGATGAATAACAAACTGGCTGCACCATTTTCGGGTAAAATCAAAAAAATACATGTCAACTCAGGAGATAAAATTCCGAAGGGGACATTGATGATCGAAATGGAAGAAAATGAAGCTGTCTGAATACAGCTGATCTGTTATGCTGATGTGCTAATATGTAAATGTGCCGACCACAGGAGCGTATTAACATATCAGCATTTGTATTTATAATAATGGCAGGTATAATGAATTGGTAAAGTTGATAAAGTCTTTGGACTTTATCAACCAATTTAATTCTGCAATTTATGTCGTTACAAAGATTTCAAAGGTTACAAGGATCTTAGACGTGAATCCTGACCATTATAACCGTTGTAACTTTTGTAACTGTTGTAAGTGAAAAGGTATGAGTTTTT
>ENA-OVGM01000512-OVGM01000512.1-human-gut-metagenome-genome-assembly--contig:-NODE-512-length-40257-cov-4.480125_pt1 | contig 40257 bp, 36 predicted proteins | sample MGYA00237773_ERZ505425 | MGnify/ENA primary metagenome ERZ505425 (study PRJEB26158, sample SAMN06016407) | human gut metagenome | biome: human gut; feature: ankylosing spondylitis patient; material... | reverse complement strand
GGAAGAAACATGTGCAGGAGGAGACTGCAAGAGTGTTTATTCCGATCGAGAGCGAGAATTAAGTGAGATCATTAATTGACTGACCCACCCATAGCAAAGGCGAAAGAGAAAAAAGTTTATAAAAATTTTATTAGCACTCATTAAAAATGAGTGCTAATTTTATTGACATTTTGATTTTCTGGTATTAAAATATGTCATGTTAAACAGAACAGCTGTTATAAAGACAGCTGGAAAATGATAAATGAAAATCGGCGGTCCGAGGGAATTATGAGAAGTTCCTGCGCCGCAGGAATTGAAATAAGGAGTGGTTTAATATGGCAAAGAGTGGAAGTCTTTCAATCAACAGTGAGAATATATTCCCGATCATCAAAAAATGGCTTTATTCCGATCACGATATTTTCTACCGTGAGTTAGTCAGCAACGGCTGCGACGCCATCACAAAATTAAAGAAACTGGCCCTGATGGGTGAGTATGAGACACCGGATGATGAGACCTATAAAGTTCAGGTTACTGTAAACCCGAAGGAGAAGACGATACGGATCGAAGATAACGGTCTCGGAATGACAGAGGACGAGGTTGACGAGTATATCAACCAGATCGCTTTTTCCGGTGCGCAGGATTTCTTAAACAAGTACAAAGATAAAGCAAACGAGGACCAGATCATCGGTCACTTCGGACTTGGCTTTTACTCCGCGTTCATGGTAGCCGACAAAGTAACGATCGATACCTTATCCTACAAGCAGGACGCAAAGCCGGTCCACTGGGAGTCTGAGGGCGGTACCGAGTTCGACATGAAAGAGGGCACAAAGGAAGGACACGGAACCGTGATCACCCTGTACCTGAATGAGGACAGCGCTGAGTTCGCAAACGAGTACCGTGCAAGAGAGATCCTCGATAAATACTGCGCGTTCATGCCGGTTGAGATCTACTTAAACGATGAGACTGCAGAGCCGCAGTATGACACGATCGAAAAGGATGAGCTCACCGATAAAGATACAATTATCGAGACGATCGTAGAGCCTGCAAAAACAGAGGAGAAAGAAAAAGAGGACGGAACAAAGGAGACAGTTGAGGTTTCTCCTGCAAAAGAAAAATATAAGATCGCAAGACGTCCGGTTCCGGTAAATGATACAAATCCGCTCTGGAACAAACATCCGAACGAGTGCACAGACGAAGAGTACAAGGAGTTCTACCGTAAGGTATTTCAGGACTTCAAGGAGCCGTTATTCTGGATCCATCTGAACATGGATTATCCGTTTAACTTAAAGGGTATCCTCTACTTCCCGAAGATCAATATGGAGTACGAGAGCATCGAAGGCAAGATCAAGCTCTACAATAATCAGGTATTCATTGCCGATAATATCAAGGAAGTCATTCCGGAATTCCTGATGCTGTTAAAGGGCGTGATCGACTGCCCGGATCTTCCGTTAAATGTATCCAGAAGTGCTCTCCAGAATGATGGGTTCGTTAAGAAGATCTCCGACTATATCACAAAGAAGGTTGCGGACAAGCTGTCCGGCATGTGCAAGACAGACCGCGAGAATTACGAGAAATACTGGGACGACATTAATCCGTTCATCAAATTCGGCTGTTTAAAGGATGAAAAGTTCGACGAGAAGATGAAGGACTATATCCTCTACAAGAATCTGGATGGCAAGTACCTGACTCTCGCTGACTGCCTGGAGGAGAACAGGGAGAAACACGAGAATAAGATCTTCTATGTGACGGACGAGAAAGAGCAGAGCCAGTACATCAACATGTTCAGGGAAGCAGGAATCGACGCTGTGATCCTTCCGAATCCGATCGATTCCCCGTTTATGCAGCATGTGGAGCAGAAGAATGAGGGCTTGAAGTTCCTGCGCATCGACGCGGATGTCAACGAGACCTTCAAAGATGCCGAGGAGACAGATGAGGCCGCAAAGGAGCAGGAGAAGAAGGATGCCGAGACTCTTGCGGAGGTCTTCAAGAAGGCCATCGGAAATGACAAACTGAACGTCAAGGTCGAGAAGCTGAAAAACGAGGGCCTCGCGTCCATGATCACTGTGTCCGAGGAGAGCCGCAGAATGCAGGATATGATGAAGATGTACAGCATGTACGGCGGCGGTTCCGATCTGTTCCCGGCGGAGGAGACACTTGTCCTCAACGCAAACAATGGCCTTGTAAAGTATGTGTTAAACAACAGGGACGGCGAGAAGACACCGATGCTCTGCGAACAGCTCTATGACCTTGCAAAGCTCGCTCACGGAAGTCTTTCCCCGGAGCGTATGACAAAGTTCATTGCGAGAAGCAGTGAGATCATGAAGGAAGAATATGGTGCATAAACGAAGAGATTTTCTGATTACGTTTACAATTTTATGCCTTGCCATGTGCGCCTGCTCAGGGTTCCAGTACCTGGGCAGCGCTTTCTATGGCCTGGTATGGCACCGGATCCATGGCCTGGGAAGCGGCGGAGCGCGTCTGCTTTCCGGGCTTTTTGATTCTCCGTGGACGGGAGTCCTGGTGCAGTATATCTTTTCTATCGGAGTTCCGTTCCTTCTGGTGGTTCCGATGACATGTTTTGTGAGATCGGACCGGAGACCGGCTCATACACTTCCGGCGGAGGTCTGGATGTCGGCGCTTTTCATGTGCCTGGGACTTGGGTACATCTTTAATTTCCTCGGCGTGTTTCTGGACGTGTTTTTTTCTATATTTACGGGAGTTCCGGCGACGGATATGAACCCGGTGATGGACGCCCTCGATGAGCTGACGCCTGGAATGGTGATCTATACCTGCCTGATCGCCCCGTTTATGGAGGAGTTTATCTTCCGGGGAGTTCTCTTAAAGAAGGCGAGACGGTTCGGGGACCGGACAGCGGTGGTCTTCTGTGCGGTCATGTTCGGGCTGATGCACGGAAATTTAAACCAATGCCTGTACGCGGTGGTGATCGGACTGATCCTCGGCTATGTGGCGGTGCGGACGAACCGGATCTTTTATAATGTGCTGCTTCACATGGCAGTGAATTCCTTTTCCATGATGTTAGTGCTGGTGGAAAATGGATTGAACGCACTGGGGATGGGCGCAATGGCAGCGGCGTTTTCTGTGGGAAACTTCATTATGATCCTGCTTCTCATCGCAGCCGGGATCTACTTTTTCTTCCGGGACGGACGCCGCTACTGGTGGCAGATGGGACGCCAGAACGGGTGGCCGACACCGTACAGGAAGTATGTGTACCTGAATCCGGGATTTATTTTATATATGATCATTTTCGGGATTGAGATGATATCGTATATTTTATAGAAAAAGTTTTCGGGAAAACAGCAGCCTGGAGAGAATATCCGGGAGTGTCGCGGCTGCTTGGAAAACCACATAGAAATGTACGTGAGAGACGGAAGCATCCGGCAGAATATACTGTGGGCAGTGGACACATTGCCGTAATAACGCAGTGCATTCTGCCGGATTTTCTGTCTGAAACGCTTGAAAAGGGGGCGGGGTCTTGGTATAGTAGTGGGAGACCATTTACGAAGAGGAGACATCATGCAGAGAATCGCAAAATTTGAAAAAGTAAGCTTTGAGCAGTTTAAAAAAGACTGGCAGGGGGAACACCCGCAGGATACAGAAGAAGTGATTAGGGAAATCTACGATGGGATCAGACTTCCGAAGCGTGCCACAGCAGGCTCTGCCGGATATGATTTCTTCGCACCGGCAGCGTTCACGCTGAAACCGGGTGAGATGACAAAGATCCTCACAGGAATCCGGGCGCGGATCGATGACGGCTGGGTATTAAAGCTCTATCCGAGAAGCGGACTTGGATTTAAGTTCCGTCTTCAGTTAAACAATACCGTCGGGATCATCGACAGCGACTACTACGGATCTGACAATGAGGGCCATATCCAGGTGAAGCTCACCAATGACAGCCGCGAGGGAAAGACCGTGGAAGTGGAGGCAGGAACAGGTTTCTCCCAGGGGATTTTCGTGGAGTACGGAATTACGGTGGATGATGAGGCCGATGAGGTGAGAAATGGTGGATTCGGAAGCACGACGCGTGCGTAAAATGTGGAGAAAAGGGAAAGAATTCCCGAGGCCAGAGCGTGCTGAAGCTGAAGGTTCATGAAAAGACTTTACAAAGCATATAAAGAAACGAAATAAAACGTAAAATTTAAAATGTATAAACAGTATAAGAAAACAAGAAAAATAAGCAAAATAAAAAAGAGCATTGTATCAGCGTTATTTCTATCCGGTATGCTGCTCCTCCTCACCGGTTGCAGCCATGTGACCAGTGAGATGAAGGAGAGCAGGGAGAACGGCATCGCCCTCATGGAAAGCGGTGATTACGAGGGGGCTGTCGCGGAGTTTGACAGCCTGATCGACCAGACAACGCGGGTGACCTCTTTTGAGATCGATGTATTAAAGTACCGCGGTGAGGCAGAATTTATGCTGGGGGACTATGGTTCCGCGGCGTATACTTATGATACCCTGGCGAAGGTGGATAAGCCGAGAGCCGAGTATTACTACCTCGGCGCGGTGAGCCTCGCGAATTCCGGGGATCAGGATGGTGCTGAGAACCGCCTGGAGTCCGGTAAGAGCGCGGATGCGAAACATGAGGTTACAGGCTACGCAGAGGCGATGGAAGCCCTGGGGGCGGCATATATGACTGCCGGAGACGAGGAGAAGGCGGATGAGCTCTACCAGACTCTCGTGGATGAGGGCTTTTCCAGCACGGAAGTTTACAACCGCTGGATGATGGCTGCGATGGAAAAAGGCAATTATGAGGAAGCGCTGCAGCACGCGGAGGCGGGACTTGCCCTCTCTGATGACCGGGCAAAGAAAGAGATCGCCTTCAACCAGGCCGTGTGTTATGAGTACCTGGGCCAGTATGAGAAGGCGCTGGAGCTGTTCCGAAGCTACGAGGAGCAGTATGGACAGGACGAGAAGGCAGATCATGAGATCGCGTTTCTCGTGACAAGATAGGAGAAAGAATGGCAGAATTGATAGAGATCGGTGAGCAGCAGGAGCGGGTCATCCTGTTTGCTGCCAGCACGAACGCCTCCGATGACACGGAGGAGTCCGTGGAGGAGCTTCGGGAGCTTGTAAAGACCGCGGGAGCTGAGACCGTGGGAGTCGTGATCCAGAACCGGGAAAATGTCCATCCGGGAACATACCTCGGAAAAGGTAAGATCCAGGAATTGAAGGAGATGGTCTGGGAGTCCGGCGCTACCGGCGTTGTCTGCGACGATGAGCTCTCCCCGGCACAGTTAAAAAACCTGGAGGACGCCCTGGACACAAAGGTCATGGACCGTACGATGATCATTCTCGATATCTTTGCCGCCCGTGCAAAGACAAGAGAGGGGAAGATCCAGGTAGAACTTGCGCAGTTAAGATACCGCGCCGTCCGCCTTGTGGGTCTCAGGAATTCCCTGTCGAGACTTGGCGGCGGAATCGGTACGAGGGGACCCGGCGAGACGAAACTTGAGGTGGACAGAAGACGGATTCACGAGAGGATCAGCCAGTTAAAATCGGAGCTCCAGGATGTGGAGCGCCACAGGGATGTGGTGCGGAAACAGAGAGAGCAGAGCGGAACGCTGACGGCGGCCATTGTGGGTTACACGAACGCCGGAAAATCTACGCTCTTAAATAAGCTCACAGGAGCCGGGATCCTGGCGGAAGATAAGCTCTTCGCGACCCTGGATCCGACGACGAGGGCATTGACGCTTCCGGGAGGGGAAAAGGTTCTCCTGACGGATACCGTAGGATTTATCCGAAAACTTCCGCATCATCTGGTTGAGGCCTTTAAGAGTACCCTGGAGGAGGCGCGCTACTGCGATGTGATCCTCCATGTGGTGGACTGTTCGAACCCGCAGATGGACATGCAGATGCATGTGGTCTATGAGACTCTGCGCCGATTGGACATCAAGGACAAGGAGATCATCACGGTATTCAACAAGGTGGACCGCCCGGACGCAGATACCGCCTGCAGGGATATGTCCGCGGATTATAAAGTGAAATTATCGGCAAAGACAGGAGAGGGCATTGAGGAACTGCTGGATCTGTTTGCCATAATTTTGAGAAACCGCAGGATCTATTTTGAGAAGATATTCGCCTACAGGGATGCCGGACGGATCCAGACGATCCGGAAGAGCGGACAGCTTCTTTCGGAGGAGTATCAGGATGACGGGATCCATGTGAAGGCGTATGTGCCGGTGGAACTATTTGAAGAATTATATCGGGATTAAATGAATTCAGACTGGCAGATATAAGGGGGATAATCTTATGGAAAAGATGAGGGAAAAAGAGCTTGCTCTGGATCTTCTGGCAGATGTGGCGGGCGGTTTTGTACAGGCCGTCGCACTCCACTGCTTTATCAACAATATCGATATCGCGCCGGGAGGTGCCAGCGGTATGGCGATCCTGTTAAACCGTCTGACGAATCTCCCAATCGGTACCCTGACATTTCTGATCAATATTCCGCTTCTGATCGCGTCCTGGATCTATCTGGGAAAGGAGAAGACGATCAAAACACTGAAGACAGTTGCGATCATGACCGTGATTCTGGATGGTCTGGTGACACCGTATTTTCCGGTGTATTCCGGCGATAAGATGGTATCCTGCCTTTTCGGCGGAGTGCTGATCGGAATCAGTCTTGCCGTTATATTCATGCGCGGCTCTACCACAGGCGGAGGCGATATCGCCGCAAAGCTTTTACAAAAGTATTGTCCGCACATGCAGACCGGAAAAGCGGTCATGGCGACGGACCTTGTGATCATCCTGCTTTCCATGGTGGTATTCCGGAATATCGAATCCGGTCTTTATGGACTCATTAACATGGTGGTGGGAACATATGTGATCGATGTGATCCTTTATGGTATGAATAAGAGCACCATGATAACGGTCATTACAGAAAAACCGAAGGAGATCGCTGATGAGCTGATGGATGAGCTGGAGCGCGGCTGTACCTTTTTAAAGAGCGAAGGAGCTTATCGGAAAGAAGATGGAAAGACCGTGATCTGTGTTCTGGACAGAAAGCAGTTCTACAAGGCGAAGAAGATCGTCTATGATATCGATCCCAGAGCGTTTATGATCGTCTCTGAGGCTCAGGAAGTCTACGGGGAAGGTTTTCTGGATTCTGACTGGGAAGTGTAGGAAGAAACAAATGAATGCGGCAGGACAGACCGGATCACCAGATCCCGCGGGTGTGTCTGCGGCAGATAAGACGGAACAAAAAAGACGAACCGCCAGGTAATTGCGGATCGTCTTTTTTGTCATGAGATATTATGGGGAGAACCTCCCATGACCAAGGGGTTCCGGCACCTGGGGAAGGTACCGGTGAAGGGGTGCGGCCTGACCGCGGCCGCTGGGGATATCAAAGGATCGAATTATTCGATAATGCCAAGGCTCTTCGCGTACTCCGTATACTCGTCGTACCACTGATTGTAAAGATCTTTCTCAACGACTTCGTCGATGATCTCGTTGATCCGGTCTGTGAGGGCATCCTCACCCTTCGGGATACCGATTCTTGTTCCCTGTGTTTCAGGATCAACTTTGAAATACAGGTTCGGGACGATCACAAGATTGCTGTCCGGGTTGGATTCCAGATATAATCTTGCCATTCTGAGGGCTGCGACTATCACATCACTCTTTCCGGTCTCGACCATCAGGAAACCATCGTTTGTGGAGGAAACACGGTTGTATTTTTTGTAAGCCGGGATCTGCTCCTGTACGAACTGCTCCTGAAGGGAACCATTCTGGGCAACGACCACCTTGTCTGCAAGATCGTTGAAGGATTTGATACTGTCAACATCTTCCTTGCGGACCAGAATGCCGTATGCTGTCTGCGGATCTTCGTCTCCGAAATAGTAACCCTTGGAGAGGTTCATGGTCTCAGCTCTTGCCGGTGTGTAGGCTAAGGCGGAGATCGCGAGATCATATTTTCCGGTCGTGATGCTTCCGAGAACGCTTGTGAAGTCCATCGGTTTTAAGCGGACCTCAACACCGAGTGCCTCACCGATGTACTTTGCAAGTTCGACATCAGAACCTGTGTAGGCCTCCTCGCCGCTCTTTGTGGGATCGATGAATTCGTTCGGAGCGAAGTACGGCTCAGTTGCGATCTCGATGTATCCGCGCTCTAAGATCTCGTTCAGGCGGTTGTTGGAACCGGTGGTCTCAGATGCGATGATTCCTGCGTCTGTCTGAGGAGTTGCTGTCTCTCCGGAAGTTGTCTGCGGGATCGTAGCGCCCATTGCGGAGGAACCGGAACATCCGGTGAGTGCCGCAGCGGATAATAAAAGTGTTGTACCTAAGATGAGAAGCTGATTTAATTTCTTCATGGATTGGTTCCTCCTTGTATGCTGATTGATTTATCGTGTTAACAAGATTCTGATTTAGCGTGGTAAAATGTTATCATGGTGAAGAGTATACAGGAGGAAAATCGATTTGTCAAGTAGGTTATTAAAAAAATATGAAAAAATGTTACAGTTCAGTCATTACATCTTCTTGTTTCCATATTCATGAAAACAAGAAGCTTGGTGGTTCCACCATATGCTGATTTGGATGAAAAAGTGCTTATGCAAGCAAGCTTGCAACACACTTTCTCATTCAAACCAGCGCATGGCTGAACTGTAACAAAAAATACCCGGTGGTCTCAGAATAGAAATCACCGGGATTCAATATTACTGTTCAACTGCTTTGGAAAGCGCCGTCCGCACCGCCGACACCAGCGCCATGGAGGTATACTGGGATCCGGACGGATACTCCAGCCCCTCAAGACTCTGGTTTTCCAGGATCTGCGCCGCAATGGAATCCATGGAGGGTGCCATCAGGGGATACATAGTCTCAACGGAGTCACTCAAAGGCACGAGAGATACGGAGCGGATCCCTGTACGGTCCACTGTGACCTCCACATTGGCGTTCTCGCTGCCCAAAACGATGGGGGACGAATAAAGTCCCGGAACGTATGTAGCGGAGGCAGGAGCGGCCGATGAGGCGTTCTCGGCGGTCTGGTCTGCCGTGCTCCCGGAGATGTTGTCCTTCTTCGGGCGGAACATAAAGAGGAAGAGCATGATGAGGACGATGGCAAAACCGATAAAAAGTGCGGTGTAGATGATCTCCTTCATTCTGAGGACGATGATCTTTGTTTTTGAACTCATGGAATAGATCCTTTTCACGAAATATTTTGTATATTCTATGAGAACTGCAGGAAAAAGATTCATGATCCCGGAGCCGATAGGAGAGACGTAGGAGAAAAATCCGACTCCGGTAGCTGCGCGATAAAGAACTTGACAATTCTCTTCGGAGCATATACGGTTGAGAGAGAATGATATGTTCCGAGTGTCCGGATGCGCATACCGCGCGAAGGCGCAGACGGTCACAGAAGAGCGTGCACGGTGTGGAAACGTGCCAAGGCACATTCTTTTTCATATAGCAGGAGGATAACATGGGATTATGCATCATCGCCGGCGGTTCCGGTGCCGGAAAAACAGAATATATATACAGGAAGATCATCGAGCTGTCCGCGAAGGAACCGGAGGGCAGGTTTTTTGTGGTGACGCCGGAGCAGGCGACGATGCAGGCCCAGAAGGAGATCGTGAGACTCCACCCGAACCACGGGACGCTGAACATCGACATCGTGAGCTTTGAGCGCCTGGCCTACCGGATCTTCTCGGAGCTCTCCCTGCCGCAGCCGGAGGTGCTGGACGATACGGGCAAAAATATGGTCCTCAGAAAGCTTGCCGGGGAAAAGATGGACGAGCTCACCATGTTTTCCTCCCACTTAAACCGCCCGGGATTTATCAGTGAGATCAAGTCCATGCTTTCGGAGCTCTACCAGTACGGGGCGACTCCGGAGGATTTAAAGGCGCAGACAGCCGGGGAACATGTGGGACAGATTCTGGCTGCGAAGCTCTCGGATATGGAAGTGATCTTTGAGGCGTTCCGGGAGTTTACGAAGGAGAAATATATCACGCTGGAGGAACTTCTTGATGTGCTCTGCCAGGTGGCGGACCAGTCTGCACTTTTGAAGGACAGTACCATGGTTTTAGACGGCTACACGGGCTTTACGCCGGTCCAGTACCGGCTTATCGGGATTTTACTGAAACTTTGCCGGAATGTCTTTGTGACGGTGTCCGCGACGATGGAGCCGGGGATGGATCTTACGGCAGAGTCGGATGAGACGGATCTTTTTGATATGAGCCGGAAAATGACAGGAAAATTGAAACAGCTGGCGGAGGAAAACGGGGCGAAAATTTACCAGGACCTCGTCTTTTCCAAACGCCCGCTTGTTCGGTTCCGGAACAGCCCGGCTCTTGACCATCTTGAGAGGACGTTTTTCCGCTATCCGTATACCCGGTACTACGGCGGAGAGAGGGAGATTATGCTGGTTCAGGCAAAGGACCCGGCGGATGAGATTGACTTTATCACGAACCGGATCGAGGAGCTGGTGAAAAAGGACGGGTACCGCTACCGGGATATCGCCCTGGTCTGCGGGGATCTTCCGGGATATGGCCGGGAGATCACGAGAAGCTTTGAAGAGAATAGGATCCCGTTGTTCTTAGATGAAAACCGGGATGTGTCGGGAAATCCGCTGATCCGGCTGATCCAGAGCGCCCTGGATATTTTGCAGAAGGGCTTTGACTATGAGAGCATGTTCCGGTATCTGAGGACCGGGCTCGTGACAGAGGAGACGGAGGCCGTGGACCGGCTGGAGATCTATGTGCGGGCCATGGGGATCCGGGGATTTGCGAAGTGGGACGCGGCGTGGGAGAAGACCTTTGAGGGCGGAGAAAATTTAAATCTTGTGGAGATGAATGCGTTCCGGGAGAAGATCATGGAACCGCTCCGTGTTTTAAGGGAGCGCTGCGCCGGACGGGGAGTTCCGGTGGCGGTAGTGACGGATGCCTTAAAAGAGCTCCTGGAGATCCTGGGAGCCGAGGAAAAGCTGGAACAGTTTTCGGAGAGGTTCGCGGATTCCGGTATGGACCGGGAGGCGAGGGAGTACGAGGAGATCTATGGTCTTGTCATCGAGCTTTTCGAGAAGTTTAAGGGCCTGTTGGGCGATGAGTGCGTGTCAAGGAGAGAGTACGCGGAGATCCTTTCCGCGGGCTTTTTGGAGCTCTCTGTGGGAATGATCCCCGCGGGGGCGGACCGGGTGGTCTGCGGTGACCTGAAGAGAACGAGACTCGATAAGATCAAGGTCCTCTTTTTCCTCGGTGTGAGCCAGGGCGTGGTTCCGGCGGACCACTCGAAAGGCGGTCTTTTTACGGACAATGAGAGGGAGATCCTAAAGAAGAATTCTATGGAGCTGGCACCAACGGCCAGGGAAGAGGGCTTTATGGAACGATTTTACCTCTATCTCATGATGACGAAGCCGTCGGATCAGCTGATCTTATCTTACCCGACGGTGACGGCGGAGGGAAAACAGACACGGCCGTCCGGAATTATCGGGGAGATGAAAAAACGGTTCCCGGACCTCTTTATCCGGGAGACGGAAGCGGAAAAACGACCGGATGTTTCTGTGACGGCGGCGGGAAGAGCCATACTTTCCTGGCTTCAGGAGCCGGACCGGCTGATGGATCCGGAGAATGAGAAGGCGCGGGAGCTTTACAGTTTCCTGTCTTCCGATGAGGCGAAAGCGAAGGAGATGGAAGATCTCGCGAAAGCCGTGGCCTATTCTTATAAGAAAGGCGGCATCGGCCGGGCGGCGGCGAGAGAGCTCTACGGAACACTTTTAAGGGGCAGTGTGACGAGAATGGAAGGTTACGCTGGATGCGCCTACTCCCACTTCCTGAATCATGGACTTGGGCTCCGGGCGGGAAGGGAGTATGAGCTGGACCTCTCCGACATGGGAAATCTGTTCCACCAGTCCCTGGACACCTTTTTCCGCAATGTGCGTGACCATGGAAAGGATTTCCGGACCATCACGGACGCGGAGCGGCGAGCTCTCGTGAAGCGGGCGGTGGAGGAAGTCTCCGCGAAGTACCGGAACACGATCATGAAGAGTTCCGCGAGAAACGCCTACCTGGAAAAAAAGGTGGAGCGGATCACGGACCGGACGGTGCGTGCGCTGATCTACCAGATCCGGAAGGGCGATTTTGAGCCGGAGGCGTTCGAGGTGGATGTGAGCACGCGGATCCCGCTGAAGGATGGGGAAGCCGTGAACCTTCGCGGGCGGATCGACCGCATGGACGTGTTTGAGGATGAGGACAAGATCTATGTGAAGATCATGGACTATAAGTCGGGAAGCACGTCCTTTGACCTGGCGCTTTTGTACCATGGGCTGCAGCTCCAGCTTGTGGTCTACATGGACGCGGCGTTAAAGCTCCAGGAGAGCCGGCATCCGGGGAAACAGGCGGTTCCGGCGGGAATCTTCTATTACCATATCGATGATCCTGTGATCGACCGGGAGGACGGAATGACGGACGAGGAGATCGAGGCGGGAATCTTAAGGAAGCTCCGCATGAATGGTCTCGTGAACAGCAGTCTCGACGTGATCCGGCATATGGACCGGGAGATCGAGAAGGAATCAGATGTGATCCCGGTGGCACTGAAGGACGGGTATGTGCAGGAGTTAAAGTCCTCTGTGGCTGGAGGAAAACGGTTTGCCCATTTGACAGATTATGTAAATCAGAAGCTCAGGGAGATGGGCGAGGAGATTCTGGATGGAAATGTGGCAGTGGATCCCTACAAGCAGGGGAACCGGACGGCGTGCGATTACTGTCCGTACCACAGTGTGTGTGGGTTTGATCTGAAAACTGATGGGTATGGATTCCGGAGATTTAAGCCTATGAAGGCGCAGGAGATCTGGAAGGAGATCGACCAGGAAGAAGATGGGGAAGAGATGGATTCCGGTGCAGTGGAAGATGCTGCAGATAAGGTCGATCCTGTACAGCTGGATCCCGGTAAAACGAAGAAGAAAACTTTAGAGGGCATAGAAAGCGGGAAAAAGAAATCGCCTGGAAAAGAAAATGACGGAAAGGAGATTCTGTAATGGCGACAAAGTGGACAGACGAGCAGAAAAAAGTCATTGAGACGAGACACCGGAATCTCCTTGTCTCGGCGGCAGCAGGAAGCGGAAAGACGGCGGTCCTCGTTGAGCGGATCATCCGCATGATCACGGACCCGGAACACCCGGTGGATATCGATAAGCTGTTGGTCATGACCTTCACGAACGCGGCGGCGGCGGAGATGCGGGAGCGTGTGGAGACAGCTCTCGGAAAGCTTCTGGACGAGGATCCGGGGAATAAGAATCTGGAGCGCCAGAACACGCTGATCCACCACGCGAAGATCACTACCATCGACAGCTTCTGCTTAAACCTTCTGCGGGAACATTTCCACGAGCTGGACCTGGATCCTGGATTCCGGGTGGCGGACGAAGGCGAGCTGATGCTCTTAAAAGCCGATGTGATGAAGGAACTTCTGGAGGAATATTACGGAAGGGAAGATGAGCGGTTCATAAAGTTTGTGGATACCTACGCCACAGGGCGGACAGACGGTGGATTGGAAGAGTATATTTTAAAGGTATGGGAGTTCTCCCAGAGCAATCCGTGGCCGGGGGAGTGGATCGCGGCCTGCAGGAAGGAACTCTGGGCTGGCGGAACCGGTGAAGATGGGGATCCTATGGAGGAGACCGCATGGATGAAGTATCTGATCCAGGATGTGAAACGCCAGGCGGAAGAATTCTTAGACGGACTTTACGAGGCAGCGGATCTCGCGGCTGAGGAAGACGGTCCCCAGGCATACGCACCGATGTTAGCGGAAGACATCCGGGGAATGGAAGAACTCAGGGAAGCCGGGACTTACCAGGAGATTGCGGAGTGCCTTGAGGAGCTGAAGTTTGGAAGGCTGGCGGCTGTCCGGGGAAAAAATGTGGACCCGGAGAAGAAAGAACAGGCAGCGGCCTACAGGAACCTCGCAAAGGACGGCATCAAGAAGATGAAGGCATTGTACCTTCCAGGAGATATCGATGAGGTGTTCGCGGATCTCGACGCCTGCCGGGAGCCGATCCTGATGCTTTTGGAGCTTGCGGAGGAGTTTTCTGCGAAATTCCAGGAGGCGAAGGAGGAGAAAAACCTGGTGGACTTTAATGACCTGGAACATTTTGCGCTGGAAGTCCTCACCGGAGGCAGCCTGGATCATAAGCCGGGACTGGTGGCGGATGAACTCTCGGAGATCTACGAGGAGATCCTTGTGGACGAATACCAGGACAGCAACGAGGTCCAGGAGACGCTGATCCGCTGTGTTTCCAGGGAGCGGTTCGGGACGCCGAATGTGTTTATGGTGGGTGATGTGAAGCAGAGCATCTATAAGTTCCGTCTCGCGAAACCAGAGCTGTTTCTGGAAAAGTATGAGTCCTACGGGAAAGAGGACGGGCTGTACCAGAAGATTGAGCTCCACAAGAACTTCCGAAGCCGGCCGGAGGTGCTTTCCAGCATCAATGACGTGTTCTACCGGATCATGACGAAGCAGCTTGGCAATATTAAGTACACGGATGACGCGGCGTTGTATCCGGGGGCGGAATTTCCGGCACTGCCGGTGGACGGGCAGGCGAAGACGGAGGTCCTGCTTTTAAATACCGGGGATCCGCTGTTTGACGGCATGGACGAGGAGAAGGCGGATTATACCGCGAAGGAGGCGGAGGCGAGACTTATCGCCGGGGAGATCAAAAAACTCACGGATCCGGAACAAGGGATGAAGATCTTTAACGGGAAGACCGGGGAGTATGAGCCGTTAAAGAAGAAGGACATCGTGATCCTGCTCCGCAGTCTCTCCGGGTGGTCCGAGGAATTTTTAAGTGTCCTTGGGGCAGCAGGGATCCCCGCCTACGCGGATTCCAGGACCGGATATTTCACGGCGGTGGAAGTGGAGACCGTGCTCAACATGCTGGCACTCATCGACAATCCGATGCAGGATATTCCGTTAGCTGGTGTGTTAAAGTCGCCCATCGGCGGCATGAAGGACCGGGAGCTGGCCATCGTGATGGCGGAATTCAAGAAAAATCCGGACCGCGGGGAAGACGTTGGATTTTATGGGGCGGTGAAAAGATATTTGGAGAAACACGGGGAATCGGAGGAAGATGCGGTTATCTATCGCAAGTTGGCAGCATTCCAAAATCTCCTGACGACGCTGAGAGAAGAATCTATGTACCTCCCAGTCTCCCGCCTGATCTACCGGATCTTCGACCTCACCGGGTACGACAAGTACGCCGCCGCCATGCCGGCAGGAAAGACGAGGCAGGCGAACCTAGCCATGCTGGTGCAGAAAGCGGAAGATTACGAGAAGACCAGTTATCAGGGACTTTTCGACTTTATCCGGTACATCGAGAAGTTAAAAAAATACAACACCGACTTCGGTGAGGCTTCCCGCTCCGGGGAACATGACGACGCGGTGCGGATTATGAGCATCCACAAGAGCAAAGGTCTGGAGTTCCCGGTGGTGTTCTTAGCCGGATGCGGGAAGAAATTCAACAGACAGGACGCGAGAGGACGGATCCTGATCGACGAGGAGCTTGGAATCGCAGCGGATTTCTTCGACCCGGAGAAGAAGGTCAAGGCACCGACGTTAAAGAAAAATGTCCTGGCGAGACGGTCAAATCTGGAAAACATGGGCGAGGAGCTTCGTATCCTCTATGTTGCCATGACCCGTGCGAAGGAAAAACTGATCATCACCGCAGGCGACAAGTATATGGACAACAAGCTGGAAAAATGGGGTGGGATCCCGGCTGGCGGCTCGCTGCCGTTTACGATCTTAAGCGCGGCATCCTCCTATCTGGACTGGATCCTGATGGCGTCAAACGGGGCGAAAAACACCCTCGATGTGAAGAATGTTCCGGTGAAGGACCTTCTCGTGGAGGAGGCGAAGAACCAGGAGGAGAAGGCAAAGATCTATCTGGAACTGGAACAGCTGCGGAAAGCGCAGCCGGAGAAAATTCCGGGGCTCATCGGGGTAAAATATCCTTACGCGGCGGACCTTGCGCTGCACGCAAAGATGTCAGTTTCGGAGCTTAAGGAACAGGGGCAGTTTGTGGATGACGCGGAGAGTGCGTTTTTGATTAAGAACGTCAGGGAAAAAGAAGATTCAGAAATTATTGATAAAATGTCTGATACAGCGGCCGAAGAAAAAGCCAGAATAAAGCGTGCCTCCGACCGCGGTACCGCTTACCACCGTGCCCTGGAGCTGATCCACTTCGCGGAAATTTCCGGTTACGATGATATCGTGAAAGAACTCGACCGGATCCGTGAGGAAAAGCGGATGCAGGAGACCGCCATCGATATGGTCTATCCGGGCGTTTTGACGAAGTTTTTCCATTCAGATATTGCAGCCCGCATGAAACAGGCGGACCGGAACGGAAAATTGCGGAAAGAGAGCCAGTTTGTGGTGGGTATCCCTGCACGGGAGATGAACAAGGCGGATTCCGATGCGCTGATCCTGTTACAGGGTATCATCGACGCCTGGTTCGAGGAGGATGACGGTCTCGTACTTGTGGATTACAAGACAGACCGGGTAAAAGAAGGCGGAGAGAATATACTTCTGGACCGCTACCAGATCCAGCTCTTCTACTACGCAAAGGCACTTGCCCAGATCACCGGGAAAAAGGTGAAGGAAGCCGTGATCTACTCTCTGGCGCTGCAGAAAGAGATTCCGGTCCCGATCAATTTATGATAAGATATGATCAAAAACTGCCCGGCACCATAACTAAGGTGCCGGGCAGCGGTTTTTTATGTAACAGGAAATTCAGAGGAATTCCCTGTTACATAAAAAGGCACAAAGATGCGTACTCGCGCGAAGACGTAGATTGTCGCAAGTGACCGCGCGAGGCGCGAGAATGTGCCAAGGTACATTCTTTTTCAAGTTATGAAGTTATCACAAAAAAATTAGTCCGCAATGATCAGCTCTTTTGCATACGGCAGAGTCCCGATCCAGTCACAGAAGGTATGCCACTCCACAAGCTTGTGAGCCTTTCTCGCATGATAAATATTGACGAGTGTCTCATAGTTCATCGTGCAGGTGCGCATCTGGTTGTAGCTGGACGGGAGAAGCTGGATCATGTCGTACCAGTCCTCCTTATTTTTTCCCTCGTTCATGTATTTCAGACGGATCTGCTCAAGGCGGTCTACAACGGTCTGCATGTAAGCGAGAGTGTCCGGAGTCATATGGTCATGGCTGAAATCATCGATGTCGAACGGCTTGGAGTGGATTTTATGCATGGTGCTTGTGGAGTTTGCAACAGTCGCCACTTTGTAGGTGTCATATTCCTTCCACCAGTAGAGCGGAGCCGTAATATCCACGGATACAAAGATCTGGCGGATAAACTTTCTGTGGTCGCTTCCAGCCATGCGGAGACGCTTCGCAAGATCGAGATCGTTCGGTCCAAAGACAAAATCTCCGTCCTCATTATAGCTGCTGTCCATACGTCCCCAGCTGTTCATCGGGTTTCTTGCGCCGCGCATGGCATTTTCAAAGTTCATGACGCTTGTGCGTTCAAATTTTATCATAATGTGTTCTCTCCTTGGTTAAAGTCTGGCGAAAAGCAGTCCGGTGCTTCCGAGCACCGTCCACACCGCCGGATGCATTCCCATTATAACGGCTTTTTTTTGTATACACAAGATGAAAACTTGCCAATCACAGAGAAATTCATTATAATAGGGATTCGAAAAAAAGAATGGACTTCGGCGTGTGCCGGTTGAACGGAGGACAAAATGAAAAACGACTATATCGTCTGCGTCTGCGGAGACGCGAGCCGGGCGGCTTACCTCATAAAGGGAGAAAAAAACGTGCTCTTTGACGCCGGAATGGCATATTCTGCGGACAAAATGATCGAAAATATAAAACGGGAACTGGGAGACAGGCCATTAGACGCGGTTCTCCTGTCCCATTCCCATTATGACCATATTTCCGGTGTCCCGTTTCTCAGAAAGGAATGGCCGGATCTTGTGGTCTATGGAAGTGCTTACGCAAAGAAGATCCTGGAAAAACCGTCAGCAAAAAAGACGATGCGTGAACTCTCCGACGCGGCAGCGCAGGGGGCCGGACTTACAAAAGCCCCGGACTACCGGGATGAAGATCTTGTGGTAGACAAGGTCGTAAAAGAGGGAGATATCCTGGATTTCGGTGATCATAAGATCACGGTATTCGAGACACCGGGACACACGAAATGTTCCCTGTCCTACATGGTAGACCATGATGTGATCTTTGCGAGTGAGACTGTGGGTGTGACCACCAGCGAGGTTTACATGCCATGCTATCTTGTAGGGTATCAGATGTCTCTGGACGCGGTGGAAAAGCTGCGCCATGCGGGAGCAAAAAGGATATTCATCACCCATGTGGGGATCCTGACACCGGAGGACGCAGGGACAGCGCTGCTTCCGGGATTAAAGAAGGAAGAATTTTCCGCGGACCGGGTATGGGATTATCTGGAAGCGGGATTAAAACGGACAAAAGATGAGATCGTTGAGATCATCAGGAAATACCCCACAGAGGAAGAGCAGCTGAAAATCATGCTCGCAACATACCATAAAGGCGTAAAGCAGGAAGAACAGCCGGATTTTGCGTTTCTCTTAAACGCGGCGGCGACATTGAAGGTCATCCGGCGGGAATGCATGAATGACGCGGATCCAGAACGATAAAATGTTAAAAAATGAAATAAACAGCGTAACTGCTGCCGTGGACCAGGAAAAAACTGTCGGTGGCAGGTTCAGCAGGCGAAGGTACGGAACAGTTACGAAACGGCAGGATATAAAGGAGGAAACAGCCATGAATATCATTGCGGCAGTAGATAAACACTGGGCCATTGGAAACAGAGGAAAACTCCTGGTGACGATCCCGGATGACCAGAAGCTTTTCCGTGAGGAGACAAAGGGAAAAGTGATCGTCATGGGAAGAAAGACACTGGAAAGTCTTCCGGCAGGACAGCCATTGGCAGGACGAAAAAATGTAGTCCTCACGAGAGATGAGGCGTACAAAGTAAAAGGATGCGAGATCTTTCATAATTTAAAGGATGCCATGGAATTCTTAAAGCAGTTCAAGTCGGAGGACATCTACATCATTGGCGGCGCTGAAATTTACGAGGCATTCCTCCCGTACTGCGACACAGCCCACATCACATGGATCGATTACGAGTACATGGCGGATACCTGGCTTCCGAACCTGGATAAAGACCCGGACTGGGAAGTTACAGCGGACAGCGATGAGCAGACATATTTTGATCTCTGCTATGAATTCCGCAGATATGAGCGGACTGGAAAGAAAGCGCTGGAACTGGGAGAAGTCTAGAAATTGTCAGGTACAGCTGCAGAAAAGAAGTGGGCTTGTGAAAATAATCGTAACTATTCAGTACCTTCATAGTTACGTGCAAAAATCCATTCCAGATCAGCTTCGCTGATGGGATTTTTGTCTTCCAGTCTATGTTTTCTTACGGTCAGCGCAGCAAGTGCGCAGAACTACTGAACAGTTACAAATAATCACTGCGTTACAGGAAAGTGATACAGAAGTACAGAAAAATAAAGGAAACTATGTTGCGCATCCAGGCAAAAGATGATAAAATATCTCTAATACTGCCGTATTGCTGTAAGAACAGCGGGCAATAAGTGTGTGTGAATGGTCTGATATCCGAAAACACATCGGAGTCAGATCTGCAATCAGTGTGTGATGGATGAGAAAGCAGCCATTGTGCTGCAATCGTATGACTTCTGTGCCGAAAATCTCAGGTGCAGAAGGACTCAGGAAACAGGAGGTATGGGATATGTACCCTATTTTAGAGGCAAAAAAGCTTGCAGATAAGATCTATCTGATGGTCGTAAAAGCCCCGAGAATTTCCGCGAACTGCAAACCGGGCGAGTTTGTGATCGTGAAGATGGATGAGAAGGGCGAGCGCATTCCGCTTACGATCTGTGATTATGACCGTGAGAAGGAGACGATCACCATCGTATTCCAGACAGTGGGCGCGTCCACAGAGCGTATGTCCGCGTTACAGGCCGGAGATTCCTTCCGCGACGTTGTCGGACCGCTTGGAAATCCGTCTGATTTCGTAAAAGAAGATATCGAAGAATTAAAGAAGAAAAAATATCTGTTTGTTGCGGGCGGTGTCGGAACCGCTCCGGTATACCCGCAGGTAAAATGGTTAAAGGAACATGGGATCGATGTCGATGTCATCATGGGATCCAAGACAAAGGATCTGCTGATCCTTGAGGAGGAGATGAAGGCTGTTGCCGGAAATCTCTATGTGACAACAGATGACGGCTCTTACGGACACAAGGGAATGGTTACCGAGGTCATCAAGGATCTTGTAAACAATCAGGGCAAGAAATACGATGTCTGCGTTGCGATCGGACCGATGATCATGATGAAATTCGTATGTCTTCTCACAAAAGAACTTGAGATTCCGACAGTCGTAAGCTTAAACCCGATCATGGTAGATGGAACCGGTATGTGCGGTGCCTGTCGTGTGACCGTAGACGGCAAGGTGAAATTCGCCTGCGTAGACGGACCGGAATTTGACGGACATGCCGTAAACTTCGACGAAGCAATGAAACGTCAGCAGATGTATAAGACCGAGGAAGGCCGTGCACTTTTAAAACTCCGTGAGGGCGATACCCACCACGGCGGATGCGGTAACTGCAGCGAATGATCGGTGATATGGAGGAAATGACATGGATGGAATGAAAAAAGTCCCGGTAAGAGAGCAGGAGCCGAAGGTTCGCGCAACGAACTTCGAGGAAGTCTGCTATGGATATAATGAAGAAGAGGCTGTCGCAGAGGCGTCCAGATGCTTAAACTGCAAAAACGCGAGATGTGTACAGGGATGTCCGGTTAAGATCGATATCCCGGCATTCGTAAAAGAAGTAAAAGAAGGAAATTACGCAGAGGCTGCAAAGGTCATCGGCAGATCCTCCGCGCTTCCGGCTGTCTGCGGACGTGTCTGCCCGCAGGAGAGCCAGTGTGAGGGCCAGTGTGTCCGTGGCATCAAGGGCGAGGCTGTCTCCATCGGTAAGCTCGAGCGTTTCGTGGCTGACTGGTCCAGAGAGAACGGTGTTGTTCCGGAGAAGCCGGAGAAGACAAACGGCATCAAGGTCGCTGTCATCGGTTCTGGTCCGTCCGGTCTTACCTGTGCAGGTGATCTCGCGAAACTCGGCTACGAGGTAACGATCTTTGAGGCACTTCACGAGCCGGGCGGAGTTTTAACCTACGGTATCCCGGAATTCCGTCTCCCGAAACAGGGTGTCGTACAGCCGGAGATCGAGAACGTGAAGAAGCTCGGTGTTGATATTGAGACAAACGTAATTATCGGTAAGTCTGTAACGGTCGACGAGCTGATGGACGAGGAGGGCTACAAGGCAGTCTTCATCGGTTCCGGTGCCGGACTTCCGAGATTCATGGGAATCCCGGGTGAGAACGCGAACGGCGTATTCTCCGCGAACGAGTACCTCACAAGAAGCAACCTGATGAAGGCGTTCCGCGATGACTACGATACTCCGATCGCAGCAGGAAAGAAGGTTGCTGTTGTCGGCGGTGGAAACGTTGCGATGGATGCAGCGAGAACCGCTCTCCGTCTCGGTGCGGAGGTTCATATCGTATACAGAAGAAGTGAGGCTGAGCTTCCGGCAAGAGCGGAGGAAGTTCACCACGCAAAGGAAGAGGGAATCATCTTCAACCTCTTAACAAACCCGACGGAGATCCTGACCGATGAAAAGGGCTGGGTAAAGGGCATGACTGTAAGAAAGATGGAACTCGGCGAGCCGGATGCATCCGGAAGACGCCGTCCGGTAGAGATCGAAGGTTCCGACTACACCATCGATGTCGATACCGTCATCATGGCTCTCGGTACTTCCCCGAACCCGCTGATCTCCTCCACAACAGGTGGACTTGAGATCAACAAGCACAGATGCATCGTTGCAGATGAGGCAAATGGCCAGACATCCCGCGAGGGTGTATTCGCAGGCGGAGATGCCGTAACCGGTGCCGCTACCGTAATTCTCGCCATGGAGGCAGGAAAAGCAGGAGCACGCGGAATCCATGAGTATCTGAGCGGTAAGAAAGCAGAATAATAAAAAGCAGGCCGTATACCGGGTCCGCTGACGTGGTCCGGCTGCGGGTGCGTAAATCATAATTATATAGAGAGCTGCCGTTGGAAGGGGATTCTTCCGCTGGCGGCTCTTTATGCTTATACGTGGGAGCACGTAGTGCGGAGCAATTCGGTATAGGAAATAGAGGAAACGGAGGAAAAAATATGAGCAGTCCCATGACCCAGGAGCAGCGCTACATAAAAATGACAGAGACACCGATTTCACGGCTGATCCCGAGCCTTGCGGTACCAACGATCATCAGCATGCTGGTGACATCCATCTACAACATGGCGGACACCTTTTTTGTGAGCCAGATCAGCACCAGCGCATCGGCCGCTGTGGGTGTCAGCTATTCCCTTATGGCCATGATCCAGGCCCTGGGATTTACCCTCGGAATGGGAAGCGGAAACTATCTATCGAGAGTCCTCGGAAGCCGGGATACGGAAAAAGCGGAGCGGATTGCCTCCACGGGATTTTACTCCGCAATTTTTGTGGGACTTCTGTTTGCGCTGATCTGCCTGCCGAATCTTGACCGGGTGGTGCGGCTTTTAGGAGCTACCGATACCATCGCGCCATATGCGAAGGATTATGCCAGATACATTTTGATCGCGGCTCCGGTGATGACGGGAGCATTATCCATGAATAACCTTTTAAGATTTCAGGGACTGGCGGTTTACTCCATGATCGGGATCACCACCGGAGGAATCTTAAATATGATTTTAGACCCGATCTTTATTTTCGGTCTGGACCTCGGAATTTCCGGCGCGGCGCTGGCAACAGCGATAAGCCAGTGCATCAGCTTCGGGATCCTGTTTTTCCAGAGCTTATTAAGAAAAGATTGTGTCCATTTAAAGCCGGGAAAGATCACACTCTCCCTTTCACTCTACGGAGAGATCCTCCACGGAGGAATCCCATCCCTCTGCCGTCAGGGCGTTGCAAGTATTGCCACTGCGGCATTAAACCTTGCGGCAAACCCCTTCGGGGACGCGGCAATCGCGGCACTTTCGATCGTGAGCCGCTACATGATGTTTATCGGCTCCGCCATGATCGGATTCGGGCAGGGCTTCCAGCCGGTGTGCGGATTCAACTTCGGAGCGAAGCGGTATGACCGTGTGCTGGAGTCCTTCTGGTTCTGTGTGAAGGTTTCAGCGGTATTTCTGATGACACTGGCGGTTGTAAGCTTTATCGGCGCGCCGCAGATCATGCGGGTGTTCCGGAAGGAGGATCTTGACGTGATCGAGATTGGAACCTGGGCGATGCGGTTCCAGTGCCTTACCCTGCCGCTTTCCGCCTGGATCATCATGTCCAACATGCTGACCCAGACCATCGGATACGGATTCCGGGCGTCCTTTGTCGCTGCAGGCCGTCAGGGACTGTTCCTGATCCCGGCCCTGTTCGTTCTTCCGGTCCGGTTTGGAATCCGGGGGCTGCAGTGGTGCCAGCCGGTGGCGGATGCTCTGACGTTTGTGCTGGGAGCGGTGATCATACTTGGGATTTTGAAGGAGCTGAAAGGAAAAGCAGCGGAAGCGGATAAAGAACCGCGGAATGTGGCCTGAATATAGATTTTTGAGTGAAAATATGTATGAAGAAAGGGAGAGCAGCGATGCTCTCCCTAAATATTATATTTAAGCTAAAAGTCCCATAAAATAAGGATTTTTTAGAACTTACCTTCATCAGCAGCCTGCTGTACGGAAACAGCAACAGCAACTGTCGCACCAACCATCGGGTTGTTGCCCATACCGATCAGACCCATCATCTCAACGTGAGCCGGAACGGAGGAGGAACCTGCGAACTGTGCGTCAGAGTGCATACGGCCCATGGTATCTGTCATACCGTAGGAAGCCGGACCTGCTGCCATGTTATCCGGGTGAAGAGTACGGCCTGTGCCGCCGCCGGATGCTACGGAGAAGTACTTCTTGCCTTTCTCTACGCATTCCTTCTTGTATGTACCTGCAACCGGATGCTGGAAACGTGTCGGGTTTGTGGAGTTACCGGTGATGGAAACGTCTACGCCCTCTTTCCACATGATCGCAACACCCTCTGTTACGTCGTTAGCACCGTAGCAGTTTACCTTTGCGCGCGGGCTCTCCGGATCTGTGGAGTAGCATTTGCGGAATACTTCCTCAACCTCGCCGGTATAGTAGTTCATTTTTGTCTCAACATATGTGAAGCCGTTGATACGGGAGATGATCTGTGCCGCATCTTTTCCAAGACCGTTTAAGATAACGCGGAGCGGTTTTTTACGAACCTTGTTTGCTTTCTCTGCGATACCGATCGCGCCCTCAGCAGCAGCGAAGGATTCGTGTCCTGCGAGGAAGCAGAAGCAGTCGGTCTCTTCCTCAAGGAGCATCTTACCAAGGTTACCATGTCCAAGACCTACTTTTCGCTGGTCAGCAACGGAACCCGGGATACAGAAAGCCTGAAGACCTTCACCGATCGCAGCAGCAGCGTCTGCGGCACGGCGGCAGCCTTTCTTGATCGCGATCGCAGCGCCTACTGTGTAAGCCCAGCATGCGTTCTCAAAGCAGATCGGCTGGATCTTCTTTACCTGATCATATACGTTAAGGCCAGCATCCTTTGTGATCTTCTCAGCTTCTTCGATGGATGCGATGCCATAGCTGTTTAATACGGAATTGATCTTGTCAATTCTTCTCTCATAGGATTCAAATAATGCCATTTTATTCTCCTTCTTCCATTAAACCTCACGGAAATGTCACGTCAGTTATTCTTTGTGAAAACGGGAAACGCGAACTCCGCGCTGCTCCGTTTGCGTAGCGTAAAATTTCCCACAAGGCGTGAAATTTTACTTTACTCCTGACGCGGATCAATGATCTTCACTGCATCTGCTACGCGGCCGTACTGTCCTTTTGCCTTCTCGTAAGCAGTTGTCGGATCGTCGCCTTTTTTGATGAAGTCAGTCATCTTGCCAAGGTTTACGAACTGGTAACCGATGATCTGGTCCTCAGCGTCAAGAGCGATACCGGTTACATAGCCTTCAGCCATCTCAAGGTAACGCGGTCCTTTCTTTAAAGTACCGTACATGGTACCAACCTGGGAACGGAGACCTTTACCGAGGTCCTCAAGACCTGCGCCGATCGGAAGTCCTTCTTCGGAGAATGCGCTCTGAGTTCTTCCGTAAACGATCTGGAGGAAGAGCTCTCTCATTGCTGTATTGATCGCATCACAGACAAGGTCTGTGTTTAATGCTTCGAGGATCGTTCTGCCCGGAAGGATCTCTGCTGCCATAGCTGCGGAGTGGGTCATACCGGAACATCCGATGGTTTCTACAAGTGCTTCCTGAATGATACCCTCTTTTACATTCAGGGTCAGCTTACAGGCACCCTGCTGCGGAGCACACCAGCCAATACCGTGTGTCAGACCGGAAATATCTTTGATTTCCTTAGACTGTACCCATTTCGCTTCCTCCGGGATCGGAGCTGCGCCATGGTTCACGCCCTGCGCAACCGTGCACATCTGTTCTACTTCATGTGAATAAATCATGTTGAGACTCCTTTCAATATATGGTTCTTAATGCTCGTTAAAAAAATCACATCATACCCGTTTCATTTTCTCACAAAAATCATGTTTCGTCCATACCTTTTTCCAAAATATTCAAATTTTGAGAAGTAATTTTAACAGAAATCGGAGTTATGACAGGACAGCAGAACCCGGGATTTCTTATAGTGGAACGAGTTCTATATCTCGGAAAATCATGTTCTAAATATGTCTTGGCACATCCATATGCCTGGCATAGATGTTCGCGGCGGCAAGCAATTTCATACTGGTGTGCATTGCAGATTACTGTACACGGGTAGGAATTTTCTGAACTGAAAATTCCGTACAGGACAGTAGTGGTAGTGGATTTTGCCGATTTGGCATGCGGCATCTTTTTGAAAGGAAAATCATTGTAAACCAGACATTTCAGCGTTATACTAAAAGGAACGTAACTTCGTCTTCCTGGATCTTCAGATCCTGGGAGCACATAAACGGAGGTGGATAAATGGATCCTCAAAAAAATGATCTGACAGAACAGGAAGAACTGAAAATTCTCGGAGAGATCCTGGAAGCGTACATCGACACACCGATCGAAAAAGACGCATTTCTGATCAGTGATCTCGGGCTTGATTCCTTCCTGATCGTATACTTTATATCGGAAGTGGATGACCGGTTCGGCGTGACGATTGAGATGCCGGAACATGTGGAATATATGACGGTCCAGGACGTGCTGGATCAGCTGAATCAGAAAAACTGACTGCCTGAAAATTGCGGACAGCATCAAATTCTAGAACAACTGCCGAAGAAAATTTTGGCTGGTGTCTATGAAAAACATAAACGGCAGCTGATTTTGGACATGCGGGGAAAACAGGCAGGAAATATACAGGAGCATACATATGGAAAAAACACTTGAAGAAAAGAAGGAACTTGCGGCAAAAGTGATTGCGGCATTAAAAAAAGAATACCCGGATGCCGACTGCACCCTGGATTACAACGAGGCGTGGAAACTTTTAGTCAGTGTCCGTCTTGCGGCTCAGTGTACCGACGCCAGAGTCAATGTGGTAGTCCAGGATCTCTACAAAAAGTTTCCGGATGTGAAGGCATTGGCGGAAGCAGATGTGGACGAGATCGAGGAGATCGTCCGCCCCTGCGGCCTTGGAAGAAGCAAGGCCCGGGACATCAGCGCCTGCATGAAGATTCTTTACGAGCAGTATCACGGAAACGTACCGGACGATTTCGATGCCCTCTTAAAGCTTCCGGGCGTTGGAAGAAAGAGTGCAAACCTTATTATGGGGGATGTATTCGGGAAACCGGCGATCGTCACTGATACCCACTGTATCCGCCTGACGAACCGGATCGGTCTTGTGGATGGGATCAAGGAGCCGAAAAAAGTGGAGATGGCTCTCTGGAAGATCATCCCGCCGGAAGAGGGCAATGATTTCTGCCACAGACTTGTAGAACATGGCCGGGCTGTCTGTACAGCGCGGACGAAACCGTACTGTGACAAATGCTGTCTGGCAGAATTTTGTGAGAAGAACGGAGTGGAGTAAAGAGACATGGAGATAAAGACAGGAATTTCATTGCAGACAAAGCAGCAGCTTTCGCAGCTTCAGGTAGAGTCTCTGAATATTCTGGCAATGTCCATGACGGAGTTAAAGGATTTTCTGCAGAATGAGGAGATCGAAAATCCGCTGGTGGAATATACATCGGGAAAAGAAGAAGCAGCGCCGATTACCTATAAAGAGACGGAACGGTTTTACAATGGTACAGACCGGGATGAGAGAAGGGAAAATGAGCTGTACGAGATTGAGGACAGCGAGAAATCATTGGAAGACCTTGTGAATACGCAGCTCCAGTGGGAGCAGATCGGGGAGACGGAACGAAAGATCGTGGACTTCTGTATCCAGTCCCTGGAACAGAGTGGATATCTGATGATTCCGCCTAAAGATATTGCGAAAGATCTTGGAGTTGCGGAAGAACAGGTGGAGGAAGTTCTCTCTATGTTGAAGGAGCTGGAGCCGCAGGGACTCTTTGCGTCAGGACTTGAAGAATGTCTTCTGATGCAGGTTCGTGGGATGGACGAGGAAGAACTCCTGTCCGACATAATAAGGAACCATCTCCAAGACATCGCGGAAGGAAAGATCAGCACGATCTCGCGGGGCTTGAAAATCTCTTCAGCAGAGGTGAGAAAACTGATCCATGTGATCAAGAACTTAAATCCGCGCCCATTAAATGGGATCGGCGGTGAGAAAGCCCAATATATTCTCCCGGATGTGATCCTGGAGTTTCAGGATGGGCAGTGGAACATCGAACTGAATGATAAATGGACTGGAAATCTCCAGGTCAGCGATTTCTACATTCATATGATGGAGACCGCCCAGGATGAGGAATTAAAATCATATTTTGAGAATAAACTGCGCAGAGCCCGCTTTATTATGAACGCGGTGGAGCAGCGCAGAACAACAATTTTGGGAATCACACGGGAAATCCTGAAACGACAAGAAGATTATTTCCTCGGAAAAGGTCAGCTGAAACCGATGACACTGGAGGATATCGGCGATGTACTGGAGATCCACAAATCCACGGTCAGCCGCGCGATCCGTGACAAATATCTGAGAGTGCCGTCGGGATGTGTCCTGTTCCGCAGCTTATTTACGACTGGAATCGTCTCATCGGACGGAAACGGCGATGTGAGCAGAAATACAGTAAAGACAAAGCTGAAAGAACTGGTTGCGGCGGAGGATAAGAAAAAGCCCTGGAGCGATGAACAGCTCGCGGGTCTCTTACAGGATGCAGGAATGCCGATATCGAGAAGAACCGTTGCCAAGTACCGGATGGAGCTTGGAATTGGAGGCGTGTTCCAGAGAAAAGATGGATAAGGGTAACTGTTCAGTAGGTCTGCGCACTTGCTGCGCTGACCGTAAGAAAACTTGGGCTGGAAGGTAAAAATCCCATCGGCGCAGCCGATCTGGAATGGATTTTTGTATGTAACTGTGAGGGTACTGAACAGTTACGGATAAAAATGGGGCTGCCGTCTCAGTGATATGTGAATATCGCTGAGCGGCAGCCCCTGATCATTTACATGGTCTCATTTTCAAATTTTTCCGTATACTTCTTCTGGATCAGATCCACTAACTCCGGTGCCTTTCCTCCGATCGGAGTGCCATTCATCTCGCAGGCCGGGGAGCAGAATTTTGTGGAGCTGGAGACAATGATCTCGTCGGCATCCATGAGTTCTGCCATGGTAAATGGTGTCTCGTCGACGATGATTCCGTTATCCTTGCAGATCTGGATGATGTGCATTCTTGTGATTCCCGGTAAAATATAGTGGTCTGTCGGGTGGGTCTTAAATACGCCGTCCTTGATGATGGAGACGTTGCTGTGGGCGCACTCAGTGACGATATCGCCGCGGTGGAAGACACATTCGCCGCATCCGAGGGACTCCGCTTTCTCTGCAGCCATGACGTTGACAAGAAGGTTCAGAGTCTTGATATTGCAGTGCAGGAAACGCGTATCCTCCATATCAGTGAGCTTTAAGCGTTTGCCGGAGTCGGCCGGTTTTCCAGGTTTCATGAAGATCCAGAGATTCGGCTTTGTTCCTTTTTCCGGGAACTGGTGCTGACGGATACCGGTTCCCCGGGTCATCTGCCAGTAGATGAAGATATCCTTATCGTCCATCTTTGCCAGCATATCATAGAGAATTGCTGCCAGCTCGTCTTTAGTATAGGGAATATCGATCTTGATCAGACCTGCGCTGTTGAAAAAACGGTCCAGATGATCTTTCAGGGCGAAGATCTTTCCATTTCTTGCCAGCGTTGCCTCGTATACTCCGTCTCCGAAGTAACATGCGCGGTCGTTCATCGGAACGGTCATCTCTTCCAGAGGCCCGAATTTGCCGTTGTAGTAGCCAAGTGTTTTCATTTACATTTCCTCCTGAATTCACGAAAAATTTTTTCGGATATAACTGAAATTATTCTATTGCTATCATAGCATGGAACAGGAGGAAAGTAAAGGAAAGAGGAAGCATTTCAGCCAATGTTTTTGGACGTATTGTATAAAACGCCCTATATTTTCCCATTGTCATATGTGAGAATTTCCTGTATAATATAGAATAATTGTAACTGTTCAGTAGGTCTGCGCATTTACTGCGCTGACCGTAAGAAAAATTAGGCTGGAAGGCAAAAATCCTATCGGCGCAGCCGATTTGGAATGGATTTTTGCGCGTAAGTATGAAAATCTTGCAGGGCGGAAGCAAAGCAGCTTTTCGCGGCATGGCGGCAGATATCTGGAAAAGATCTGCCGGTATAAATAAAATCAGGAAAGTGCAGGAAGCTACCAATGAACATCAGTATGAACCCAAACGGCGAACTGTATCAGTCTGCTGTCAACGCGCCGGGAACGATCGAGATCCCGGAGAGTTTTTTAAATGAGGCACGTCAGTTCCGGGAATTGAATATGCGTTACACATGTGCGATCCGGGAAGTGAAGACGAAATTAGAGGTATTGAACGATGATCTGGCGATCCGGAATCAGAGAAACCCGATCCAGATGATCAAATCCAGAGTGAAGAAGCCGGAGAGTATTATTGAGAAGCTTCACCGCCGCGGTTTCCCGATCTCCGTAAAATCGGTACGGGAGAACCTTTACGATGTGGCGGGGATCCGCGTGATCTGTTCCTTCGTGGACGATATCTATACGGTGGCTGAGATGTTAGCACGCCAGGATGATATCAATGTCCTTATGGTAAAGGATTATATCCGATGCCCGAAGGTCAACGGATACCGCAGTTACCATATGATCATCGAAGTTCCGGTATTCTTTTCCGACCGGAAAGAAAATATGCGCGTGGAGGTCCAGATCCGGACCATCGCGATGGATTTCTGGGCTAGTCTGGACCACCAGATGAAGTATAAGAAAGATGTGGAAGATGCAAGTGAGATCAGTGAAGAGCTGAAGGAATGCGCTGAGGTGATCGCGCAGACAGATCTAAAGATGCTGTCGCTCCGCCGGAAGATCGAGGACCGGGAGAGTAAGGAAAATCTGCTCCAGTTCGATAAGGATCCGATGTAAGGAGCGGTTCGGGGACTTCGGAAGCGTAAAGTCCACAGCAGTCCCGATAAGGTATAACTTAATAGAGATAGCAGCACAGGGTTTCGGTGATACGGAACCCTGTTTTTTTGTACAGGGTGAGAGCCGGGGCGTTGCCGCCGGATACTTGGAGAAGGACCGGGCGTGGGGCAGTATTGTCAGCAGCGGCACCTGCGCTTCTCACGTCTGAAATATGGTACGAAGTTTCCGGCGAAAGTGGTGAATGCTCGATGGCGGCTGCGTTACCGTTCAGCAACTGTGCAAGTACTGTACTTAAAAACTTTGTCCCATATCCCTTACCGCGGCAGGATTCTTCCACTTCAAAGCCATAGAGGTAGTAGTGGGAAGGGAAGACGGAGAAGTTGATAACGGCGTGGTCAGAGTGAAAGCGGAGAGTCAGAGCGCCGTCAAGATTCAGACATTCCGAGTGAATATCAGCAATTAAATCAAGGGCACTGACATCGGATCCTGTCTGGCTGGAGCGGCAGTCAGTGATGGAAAAGTTTTCTGGCAGCAGCTTCATCATATGTTCTTCGGAATTCATTTCTGCTCCGATCGCCTCCAGAACGGCAGCAGCGGCAGAATTTCTCTTATCCGCATAAAAAATCAACTCCGAATCTTCCGGAAGTTCATCGATTCCCGCATCCAGAAGCCCAGAAAAGAGTCCATGACCGCGAAACTTCGGATCCGTGAAGGCAGAGCATTCATAGAGCAGGCCCTCTATAGGGATAAAAGCGATGGCGGAGACGATGGAACCGTCGTGTTCAAAATAGAGAAAGAGATCAGCCTCATCAAACGGGAACGAAAGTCTGGTTCTGTCAGAATCGGTGCATTTATTTACCATGGTTTGGAGCTGTCTGATCTGGGAAGAATCAAGGGAATGGACCCTGTGTAATTTCATAAAAAAATCCTCCTGAAAAAAGCCGGAAAATTTCCGAAAGTCATTTACTGGAATACCATACTGATTCCGGGCAGTGGAATGCTTTGCGGATTGCCAGAGCACGCAGTGCGGAGTGATCCTGTATCGGAGAGAGTAAAAGCTTTTTGTCTCCAATATCATGAACATAAGTATATACAGAAAAATCGACCAATTCAAGAAAAATTCCGTGCTTTTTTCTATTGCCGTTCCGCATAAGCGGTGCTAAAATGGTTGCTAGTCTTTGCGTGAGACAACAAAATGAGGAGGAAACATTATGAAGTACGTGAAGGAAATTGTGATCATCTTCGGGATCACAATGGTCGGAGAACTCTTAAATAAGTTCATTCCGCTTCCGGTACCTGCCGGAGTATATGGTCTGTTCATTCTTCTTGGCGGTCTGTGCAGCGGAATCATTAAGCTCTCTGACGTGGAAGTTACGGGAAACCTGCTTCTGGATCTGATGCCGGTGATGTTTATCCCGGCGGCTGTGGGAATTATTGATAAGATCGAAGAGCTGAAGGCTGTCATGATCCCGATGCTCATCATTACCTTCGTGACCACATTCATCGTCATGTCCATCACCGGAGTAACGGCAGAGTGGATCATCAAGAGACAGAAGAAAGGGGAGAAATAGAGATGCCGTTATATTTTGGAGTATTTGTCAGTCTTTTCGCATACCTGATCGGTATGGAATTAAAGAAGAAATTCGGCTGGCCGGTGTTAAATCCGCTGCTTGTGGCGATCATTCTCGTAATCGCGTTTTTAAAGGCCACGGGGATCACCTACACGGATTATAATGAGGGAGCGTCCTATATCAGCTATTTTCTGACCCCGGCGACGGTATGCCTTGCGATCCCGCTTTACAAGCAGCTGGAACTGTTGAAGAGAAACTTGACGGCTGTTGCGACGGCGATCACCGCGGGTGTCATCGGAAGCGTTGTCAGCGTCTATGTGATGTCCATGGTCTTTAAGCTGGAACATGTGCACTATGTATCCCTGCTTCCGAAGTCCATCACCACAGCGATCGGAATGGGCGTATCTGAGGAAGCAGGTGGGATCGTGACCATGACCATCGTGAGCATCATCATCACAGGAATTCTTGGAAATATCGTTGCGGACGGCTGGTTCAAGCTCATCGGAATCAAGGAGCCGATCGCGAAAGGCCTGGCACTGGGAACATCCGCCCATGCTATTGGAACAGCAAAGGCCCTGGAGCTTGGTGAAGTGGAAGGTGCCATGAGCAGCCTGTCTATCGCGGTAGCAGGACTTATGACGGTTGTGAGCGTGCCGATCATGTCGGGATTGATCTGATCGTTAGACGTATTTTTATAGCTGCATTGGTCCGACCAATAAATGGAGAAATGTGTCCTGAATGCATGAACCTGCGCAAATGTGTAAGCTGCTGTACGTGGCTGTGCGGGGCAAATCAATGTATCAGGGCACATTCTTTTATAAACGAAATATACCAACATTGAATTCTGTCACTGGTGAACATTCATGACCTTTGCTTCGTGATGAACGGAGTGGGGGGACACGCAATAATTTGAGAAAAAATTAAAAATGGGATGGATTTTTGCGCGGGATTGTGCAAAAATTAGATCATGAAAAAGATCTGATTTAAGAAGGAGAGAAAGCCATGGCTGAGAGTGTAAAGAAACGTTCAGAGATCGAAGAACAGGATACCTGGAAACTGGAGGACATGATCGAATCACCGGAAAAGTTCGAGGAACTCATGGACGGTGTGGAGGAGCGGATCCAGGAGTATGAGGCATACCGGGAAAAACTTGGAAACTCCGCGGAATACCTGAAGAACTATCTGACATATGATGAGTCTGTGGACGAGACACTTTCTCTCCTTTATGCGTATGCGATGCAGAGGCGGGACCAGGATACCTCCGTCAGCGAGAACCAGGCGCTGGTGTCGAGAGTCCAGTCCCTGGCTGTGAAGGCGATGGCGGCATCTTCCTTCGCGGATCCGGAGATTTTAAGTATCCCGGATGAGAAGATGGCAGAATTTCTTGCATCTCCGGAGCTTGCCCACTATAAGAAACAGCTGGAACGGCTGCTGGCGAAAAAGGCTCACAGGTTATCGGAGAAGGAGGAGGCGATCTTAGCTGCCGCCTCCGAGATCTCGGGAACTCCATCATCGGTGTTTGCCCTGTTCAACAACGCGGATCTGAAATTTGAGCCGGTGAAGGATGAAAACGGGGAGCTGGTGGATGTGACCCATGCGAGATACGGAAAACTTATCGAGAGCAGGGACAGAGATGTCCGCGAGGCGGCGTTCCACTCCCTGTATGCTTCTTACCGCCAGTTTGCGAACACCGTGGCTGCGAATTATGAGGGAAATGTCAAGCAGGGAAATTTCTATGCGAGAACGAGAAAATATCCGTCCGCAAGAGCCATGTACCTGGCGGGGAATGAGATCCCGGAAAAGGTTTACGACAACCTGATCGAGTCCGTCCATAACGCTCTGCCGCTGATGCACCGGTACATGAAATTCAGAAAGAGCTATATGAATGTCTCTGAGCTTCACATGTATGATCTCTATGTGCCGCTGACGGAGGATTATGAGAAGACCTACACCTACAAGGAGGCGCAGGAGCTGATCTTAAAGGCGCTGAAGCCGTTAGGAGAGGAGTATCTGAATCTCTTGAGAACAGGATTTGAGAACCGCTGGATCGACGTCTATGAGAACGAGGGAAAAAGAAGCGGCGCGTACTCCAACAGCGCTTACGGCGTTCACCCGTATGTGCTGATGAGCTTTGATGGGACATTGAATTCTGTCCTCACACTGGCGCATGAGATGGGGCATTCCATCCACTCCTGGTATTCCAACGCGAACCAGAGCTACACCTACGCCGGATACAGGATCTTTGTGGCTGAGGTGGCCTCCACCTGCAATGAGATTCTGCTCTTAAACTACATGATCAACGAGGCAAAGGACAGAAAAGAGAAGTTTTATCTGGTGAACCAGCTTGCGGAACGGTTCCGTACGACACTTTTCCGTCAGGCCCTGTTCGCGGAGTTTGAGTGGGAGACTTATAAGCTTTCCTGGAATGGAACCCCGCTCACAAAAGATTTGCTCTGTGGTCTTTACCATGAGCTGAATTCGGAGTATTATGGGAAAGAGACCGTGATCGACTCCGACATCGACCACGAGTGGGAGCGGATCCCGCACTTTTACATGCAGTTTTATGTGTACCAGTATGCCACCGGATTTTCGGCGGCGATGGCCATCGCGAGACGGATCCTGGCAGGCGACCCGGAGACGAAGGAAGGCTATTTCCGCTTCTTAAAAGGCGGTTGTTCCAGGACACCGGTGGAATTACTGAAGCTTGTAGGTCTTGACATGGAAGAGCCGGAGGTTGTGAATGAGGCTATGAAGGTGTTTAAAGATCTGCTGGATGAGATGGAAGAGCTGGCGTAAAAAGAAATTTTTTGTCAGGGATTTCTGGTTCGTACCGACGCAGTACGGACTGAAAGGTATCAAAATGTAAATCATTGCAGCAAGTATGCAGGCTTGCTGAGCAGTTGCAGTTTGTCAATTATGAAATCAGGATGCAGTGTTTGCCGGGAAAAGTGATAATATCCGGCATGAGGGGAAGAGGCGAGCAGTTATGAGTATTTATGAGGCGATTTTTAATCGATACTCCGTCAGAGAATACCGGATGGAAAAGATTGAGCCGGAGAGATTGGAAGCGTTGAAACGGTATTTGAAAACCGTAGCGCTTTTAGATGAGGAAAAGCCGGTAGAATTTGAGATCGTGGACAACACCGACAAAAAGCAGAAAGTCCACGGACTCTGGAAGACGGAAGCGCCGTACTACCTTGCGGTATATTGCGGTGACGACCGTCTGTCCATGCGGAACGCGGGATACGCAGCAGAGCAGGCAGTCCTCTACCTTACATCGAAGGAACTCGGAACCTGCTATCTCGGAGCGACAAAAGCAGGGGAGGATAAAAAAGACGGACTGAAGCGTTTCCTCGTGATCGCTTTCGGCAAAGCATCCGCAAAGCCGTTCCGCGATTCGTCCATGGCCCACAGAAACTCCCTGGCAGCTCTCTGTGCCTTCAAGGATGAACCGGGAGAACAGGTAAAGTCGATCCTCCGCGCCGCCCGCCTCGCCCCGTCCTCCTTCAACTCCCAGCCCTGGCGCTTCGTCGTTTACTCCGACCGCCTCTACATCTTCATGAAAAAAGCCGCCCCATTCTCCGGAAAAGGAGCGAAGGCCTTCAAGGAGTTCAACATGGGAATCATGCTGTCACATATCATGCTGGCAGCAGAGGAATACTGGATGAATATGGAGACGCTGGTGGAGGAGCAGTTTGCGAAGAAGGATTATAAGAATGGGGAGTATGTCTGTACGATTGTGTTTCATAGTTGAAAAACGCCACACCGCATCTGTCTGGCCTCCTCCCCATCTGTCACAATATTCCCCGATTCTCCTCAAATTGCAGAAATTTTCCCAACCTCTATATTTCTACTTGAAACCGGAAACACCATATGCTAAAATTGGAAAGAATAAGGTGTTGTAGAAACGCAACTACATCGGAGGAGGAAACTATGATCAGTCAGCTCATACAGAAGATTCAGAAGACAAAGGCACCGATCTGCGTCGGTCTTGACCCTATGTTAGGTTATATCCCGAACCATATTGTCCAGAGAGCATTTAAGGACTTCGGCGAGACCATGGAAGGAGCTGCCGAGGCTGTATGGCAGTTTAACAAAGAAATTATTGATAACACTTATGATTTGATTCCCTCAGTGAAACCGCAGATTGCAATGTATGAGCAGTTTGGCATTGAGGGTCTTAAAATATATGCCCGCACGATCGAATACTGCCAGAATAAGGGACTCCTTGTGATCGGTGACGTAAAGAGAGGCGATATCGGATCCACTTCCTCCGCATATGCAGTTGGACATATCGGAAGTGTAAAAGTTGGAAGCAATGAATGCCGCGGTTTCAATACGGATTTTATCACCGTAAACCCGTACCTCGGAACAGACGGAATCAAACCGTTCGTCAATGTCTGCAACGATGAGGACAGAGGCCTTTTCGTTCTCGTTAAGACATCCAACCCGTCCAGCGGCGAGTTTCAGGACCGCCTTGTAGATGGAAGACCGCTCTACGAGTTAGTCGCAGAGAAGGTCGTTGAGTGGGGCGAAGCAAGCATGGACGGCGATTACAGCAACGTAGGCGCTGTTGTGGGCGCTACATATCCGGAGATGAGCAAGATCTTAAGAAAGCTCATGCCGAAAACATACTTCCTTGTACCGGGCTACGGCGCACAGGGCGGTACCGCGAAAGACTTAATGCACTGCTTCAACGAGGATGGTCTCGGAGCTGTCGTAAACTCCTCCAGAGGAATCATCGCTGCGTATAAGCAGGAGAAATACGCAAAGTTCGGTCCGGAACATTTCGCAGAGGCATCCAGACAGGCCGTTGTGGATATGATCGCGGATATCAACTCCGTATTATAATAGTACATTGAAAATTTATCAGCCATGGCGTATGTCCGTGGCTGATGTGTTGTAACCATATAAAAACAGTGTTTCGGAAAGCTGGAAAAGCACCGGAATACTGATAGTAAACCACCAGGAGGAAACCATGGCACAGAAAAAAGTAAACGCTGTGATCCACAGCCAGGAAAAACTGGCGGAGGGAATCTACAGCATGTGGCTTGACGCACCGGAGATGGCAAAAGCAGCCGTACCGGGACAGTTTATCGCTGTTTACACCAATGACCAGTCAAAGCTTCTGCCGCGTCCGATCAGTATCTGCGAGGCGGACAAGGAGAATGGAAGACTTCGGATCGTTTACCGCATCGCGGGAGCCGGAACAAAGGAATTTTCCGCATACAAGGAAGGCGATACCCTCGATATTATGGGACCGCTGGGAAATGGATTCCCCTTAAAGAAGAAAAAAGCATTCCTGATCGGCGGCGGAATCGGAATCCCGCCGATGTTAGAGCTTGCTAAGAACCTGGACTGCGAGAAGACAGCAGTCATCGGTTACAGAGATAAAGAGACCTTCCTCGCGGACGAGCTTCGCAAATACGCCGATGTCGTGATCGCGACAGAGGATGGAAGTGTTGGAACAAAGGGAAATGTCATCGACGCGATCCGCGCGGAGAAGCTTACCGCGGATATTATCTACGCATGCGGACCAACTCCGATGTTGAAGGCATTAAAGACCTACGCAATGGAGAACGGGATCGAGTGCTATATCTCTCTGGAAGAAAAGATGGCATGCGGAATCGGTGCCTGTCTTGGCTGTGTATGCCACAGCAAGGACATTGATGAGCACAGTAACGTGAGAAACAAGAGAATCTGCAAGGACGGTCCGGTATTCCGCGCAGAGGAGGTAGAACTTCTGACTCCGGACGAGCAGCGCGAGCGCATCGCCTCCGGCATCATGATCAAAAAGGAGGAGCAGGCATGAATACAAAAGTAACACTTGCCGGTGTAGAGTTAAAGAATCCGGTGATGACCTGTTCCGGTACCTTTGGTTCCGGTATGGAATATGGCGAGATGATCGATCTTGACCGTCTCGGCGCTGTTGTAACAAAAGGAATCGCAAACATGCCGTGGCCGGGAAATCCGACCCCGCGAGTGACGGAAGTTTACGGCGGAATGTTAAATGCTATCGGTCTTCAGGGACCGGGCGTCGACGTGTTCATGAAGCGCGACGTTCCGTTCTTAAGACAGCATGACACAAAGATCATCGTTAATGTCTGCGGAAAGTCCGAGAGCGACTATGTGGATGTTGTGGAGCGTCTCGCTGACGCTGATGTAGATATGCTTGAGATCAATATCTCCTGCCCGAACGTAAAAGAGGGCGGAATCGCATTCGGCCAGGATCCGAAATGCGCGGAACAGATCACAAAGGCGGTAAAGAAGGTCGCAAAGCAGCCGGTGATCATGAAGCTTTCCCCGAACGTTACGGATATCGCTGAGATGGCGAGAGCCGTTGAGGCAGGCGGAGCGGATGTGGTATCTCTGATCAACACCATCACGGGAATGAAGATCGATATCAACAAGCGCACATTCGCCCTGGCAAACAAGACCGGCGGTATGTCCGGCCCGGCGATCAAACCGGTGGCTGTCCGCATGGTATATCAGGTCGCCAACGCTGTGAAGATCCCGCTGATCGGAATGGGCGGCATTATGACGGCTGAGGACGCGCTGGAGTTCATCCTCGCAGGCGCGACAGCAGTGTCCATCGGAACCGCGAATTTCATCAACCCGGATACGACGATCCAGGTGATCGAGGGCATCGAGGCGTACATGAAGAAGTACGGTGTGGAAGATATCCACGAGTTAATTGGTGCTGTGCACTAAGAATATTATTTTGAAAGGAAGTTTTTAGGTCATGGAAAAGTACAAGCAGGAATTTATTGAATTCATGGTTGATTGCGGCGTATTAAAATTTGGAGATTTCGTAACAAAGAGCGGAAGAAAGACTCCGTTTTTCGTAAACACAGGATTCTACCGCACAGGCGCCCAGCTCAGAAAGCTTGGCGAGTACTACGCAAAAGCGATCAATGATACATTCGGAACAGACTTCGATGTTCTCTTTGGACCGGCTTACAAGGGTATTCCGTTAAGCGTTGCAACCACCATGGCGATCAGCGATTTATACGGAAAAGACATCCGTTACTGCTCCAACCGTAAGGAAGTAAAGGACCACGGTGATACCGGTATCCTGTTAGGAAGCAAGATCAAAGACGGCGACCGTGTTATGATCATTGAGGACGTTACCACTTCCGGTAAGTCCATTGAAGAGACATTCCCAATCATTAAGGCTCAGGGCGATGTAGAGATTAAGGGTCTCATCGTTTCCTTAAACCGTATGGAGCGTGGAAAAGGAACCAAGAGTGCTTTAGACGAGATTAAAGATCTGTACGGCTTCCCAACTGCAGCCATCGTTACCATGGCAGATGTAACAGAGTGCTTATACAACAAGGAATGCAACGGTCAGGTAGTGATCGATGATAAGATCAAGGCAGCTCTTGATGCATATTATGAACAGTACGGCGCAAAGAACGAATAAGAGCCGGAGGTAGTTGCAATATGGAGAGAGTATATAAAACAATGAAGGTTACAGGAGCCGGCTGTATTGCAGCAGGTGTTGTGATCCTGGTGACAGGTCTTGTGGTAGGCATTATTTCCATTGTCAATGGAGCGCTGCTTTTAAAACGCAAATCCGAAATTGAATTTTAGGATGCGGGGTCACAGATGATCAGAAACACAACTAAACGCCAGAAGATGGGATGGGTACTGTTTATACTGTACCTGTGCCTTCTGGCGTATTTCATGTTTTTTTCAGAGTCATTCGGACGAACGGATACAGACAGGGACTACGCCTATAACCTGATCCTTTTTAAAGAGATCAGCCGTTATTTCAAATATTATAATGTACTGGGATTTCCATTGTTTATGATCAACATTGTGGGAAATATCGTTGCTTTTGCACCCTTTGGATTTTTTCTGCCGGTCATCAGCAGAAGAAGCAAGAAATGGTATAATACAGTGACTTTTGGTTTTACCTGGAGCCTGATCTTAGAAACATTGCAGCTGATATCCAAAGTGGGCAGTTTTGATGTAGATGACCTGTTCCTTAATACACTGGGAGCAGCTTTCGGTTTTGGCTGTTACTGTCTGGTACAGCATATGCGATTACGTTACAGGAGGAAAATACATTGAGACAGATCGGAAGAGCACAC
>ENA-OVGM01000441-OVGM01000441.1-human-gut-metagenome-genome-assembly--contig:-NODE-441-length-43677-cov-126.539682_pt1 | contig 43677 bp, 40 predicted proteins | sample MGYA00237773_ERZ505425 | MGnify/ENA primary metagenome ERZ505425 (study PRJEB26158, sample SAMN06016407) | human gut metagenome | biome: human gut; feature: ankylosing spondylitis patient; material... | reverse complement strand
ATGCTGATGTGAATGGTGCGCTTAATATAGGTAGAAAAGTATTCGGTGATTCATTCATGATAGCCGATAGCGGGCGTTGGTATCGCCCCGAACGGATTAACGTTCTAAAATGTATGTGTGAAAATGTACATTAATGCCTAATCAATTAAAGAAGTTGGTGGATTCTGGAGTTTTCGTTGTAAGTAGTATTGATAGTACAGGAAAAATTTCAATTACCCTTAATCGCAATAATCTCATATCTATGGGGGATACATATATTTATATTAAGGGTTATTTTTGTGATTACAGTGGAAATGTATTATGCTTAATCCCTACTACATCTGACGGATTTATTCGTAAGCCTATAGTGGTTACACAAAGTCTTTCTATTACACTTGGAGATACAACAGCCAACGCTTCTGGATTCTCTGTTTACGGACAGTTGACAAATGGCTCTACTTCTTCTAAATGCAGATTGAACATTACAAATAACACTTCTAGTGATTACGTTGCTTCATCCGGAAGACCATACGCTAGATATAGATGGAGAGCGAAAGATGGATCTTATACAGGTCAATGGTCAGGTAATATATTGATGCCTTCGTGCACAAATATTCCTAAATCATTTACTCGTAATGATGTGGTTGATGCTGGAAATCCCCCGTCTTATGGTAATGTTACTCAATGGTATGTTGATTATCAAGTTATTATGTATTAAACACCGGATATAATATACACAAGCAATGGGCATGGAACGGCAGCTTAGGTCTGTCTGTGTGTATTCTGTATTGCTCGTCAATGCAGAACTGGCATGGATTTTTAGATGTTACTGCTGTTCTCCATCCCTTGAAATTTGGAATATTTTTCCATGAGTTGTAATTTGCTTCATTGAAAATACCTAGAATCATCTGCTGTTCTATAACATACAACTGGCTTATACCGTTTGTAGCATATCCTCTCCCATAGTGTTTCTGTTTGCTTGGCGGAATAAATGATACGTTATATGGTGATGATATGTTGTTCCATATCTTCTTTTGAACCTCATCCGTTATTTTCTCTATATTGTTCGTTTTTGTGGACAGTAATGTATTGGCAAGATATACTTCAACAACAGCGCGGAATCTGTTTGTATTTGTGTTTATTCTCTGCTTTGTCGTTTCTCCACCGTATGTTCTTTCCATATATTCCTTAATGCCGTTGTCCGTCATTGAAATATACTCCCATCCAAGATCATCGTTTAGTTCTAGTGATAGTTTATTGCTTTCCAGTACATATTGGTATATGTCGTTATATATATCCTCACGAAACTTTTTGGTCAGTTCTAGCACTTTTTCTTTTTGGCTATCCGGGAGTTTTGATATTGACTTGAACGATTTAGCCCCTGCCAATAGGAATACGGCTAGAAGGTCTTTAGAGAACTTCTCTGCACGCTCTCTGGTTGACGATTTTATACCGTTGGCAAGTCTTTTTACCTGGAAGTAATAGTCTGCAATCTTAGATGTTTCTTCTTTGTTGATCATTGGCTTCTACTCTTTCTGTTATACCGTTTGCTACCATATTTATCATAAAACTCTTGAAATCACTTTGACTGTAAACCTTTTGTCCGATTGATGCTAAAGTTTGAAAGATTACAATTTGATTCTCGTACAAAACCTTTTGGTTCTGTATGATAGTGTCAAGTTTCGATAATATTTCTCTTTCGTTGTCCATAGTGCAAAGGTATGTATTAGACTTCAATTTACCATACAAATTCTTTTATTTCATTTGGTGTCATTGTATGTTTATATGTAATGTGACAAAAAAGGCAACAGTGAAGATTCACATCTGTCTGCTGCCAAAGTAAAAACATCGTAATGGTTTCATTTAGATAGTGCAAAGTAACAGAAAATATGGTAGGTATTAATGTACATTTTCACACATACATTTTAAAACGTTAATCCGTTCGGGACGATACCAACGCCCACTATCGGCTATCATAAAAGAATCACCGAATACTTTATAATGGTGTTCATTTGTTCCTTAATGCCCATCTAAATATCAACTAGCCTAATTATTACATTGCAAATATAATACTTTTTTGTATATTTGCAATGTATCAATAAATAAAAAATTATGGAACTATTAGTAGAAAGAAAATGGTGTAAGCCTGATTATACTATAGGGCGTTTGTATATTAATGGTGATTTTTTCAGTAATACGCTTGAAGATCGTGTTGTTGACGTGAATAAGAACGGAGTGTTTGATGGAAACGAGAAGAAGGTTTATGCTGAATCTGCTATTCCTTATGGAAGATACCAGGTTATATACAACTGGTCCCCAAAATTCGGACGTAATATGCCAAGACTGTTGAATGTTCCTCATTTTGAGGGTATTCTTTTTCACGCTGGGAATACAGCAAAGGATTCTGCTGGGTGTATCCTTGTAGGCAACAATACATCAAAAGGAAGGCTTACTGAATCACGCTATACTTCTGACAAGTTGAACAAATTGATTGATGATGCGATAAAGCGTGGCGAACAGGTTTGGGTTACGATTAAGTGATTAATCATACGTTAAAGGAAATATAGGAGCGATATTTTTGTCGCTCCTTGTTTTTTTAGTAATAATAGATTATGTACAGTGCTATACTATTCTCGCCAATTTTCCATCGGACGGTTTTCCGCCAAACAGGTGATTGATGTATGCAAGACCTTTTTGTGTGCATAGAACAACCATCACGACAAAACCTGGGTGATTCTCTCTTGGAATAGGCTTTTCTTTCATCTCGAAATACCCAGCATCAATATACTTCTGTTTTGGTTCGTTCCTGTTAGCAAAGAATACTCCTGCTTCACGAAGTTTCTTGAACAAAGAGTTTCTCCCGAAAGGCAAGCCAAGTATCTTTGCCGCCTGTCCTATATCGCACTTGCCTTCCATTGCAAAGGCTTTGTCTGCGAAGTCCGCTTTGGGCTGAATTTTGGCAATCTTGGCATCTTTTTGTTCGATTTGCTTTTTCTGTTGCTCCGATTCAATGCGCAACCGTTCTTTCTCCTTTTCAGAAGATACCAAAGCTTCCAAGGCTTCAAGATAGGTTTGCGGAGTTTGGATAGCCTTTTTCTCATTTTCGAGATATTCAAGACGGTCTATGATTTTTTCACGTAGAACTGCATCGTAGCCCGAAGCGAGAATAAGACAACCTTTCGGAGTTAGATTAAATAGAGGTCTTTCTTGACCGTTAGCGTCTGTGTATGAGCCCAATCCAAAATTGGATTCGGCTACACCTTGCGATAATAGATTGCGAATATCACGCATAACATGGGCATGTTGTTTACCCGTGACCTCTGCTATTTCAAGGGAGGTCATACCTTTTTGATTTGGAATTAAACTTTCCATACTTACTATTGTTTGGCATTATAATTATAGACAGAAAAACGGCTGCCATTTCCCGTGTCGCCAAACAATAGTAAGATTTTCTCCGAAGAGGAAATATTACGCAGGAAAGACAGCCGTGTATTTTCATACAAGCGATTGGGCATAAAAAAAAGGCCCAGCTAATATAGTGAGCTATAACCGTGCTCTGCGGAGAAATAATACTTTACTATTGTTTGGCACCACAAAGTTACAACAATTCCTTAAACTACCAAACGAAAACAATATTTTTTTGAAAGCTTTGTCGGCGAAGTCGGCTTTCGGCTGTAGTTTTTCTATTTGTTTCTGCTGCTTTTTGTTCTCCAGAGCCAATCGTTCTTTTTCTTCTTCGGCTTGTATTACCATTAATGCAAGCTCCTTTCGGGAAAGTTCATGCTTGTTTTCCTCACATGCGATAAAATATTTTCTAGCTTGCCTTCCCCGTTCGTTGTTCTCAATCATGGATAGCTCTTTTGCCATACTGATTGATAGAGCGTATTCGATTCGTTTAGTAGCTCCTATTTCTCGCTCCACAATTTCGGTGAATGATTGAAAATCAACACCTTCAATAAAATCATAAGATTTAATACGATCTTTAATCCCTTTTACTTTCAAGAAAAGAATGCAAATCACGTGCATTAACGGCTCTCTTACCGTTATTATCACTAATAGGAATAAGTTCATTCGTTGTGACGTTCATATTTTAACGAATTGTGATAAAAAGAAACCCTCCGTAGGTGTGAACGTCACAACATACGCAGGGCATAGAAGTCGCAGATTGTTTCCTTTCTGCCACCTTAGAGGGATTCTTAATATCTTGTACAAAATCTGTTCGATTTATTTTGCCAAATATTATTATGTTATGACGTTCACCACAAAGAAAAGCATAATTTTTTATATATCAAAACTTGTGGTGTGATTTTTTTCACATCAATCCAAGTACCATACCGACTGCTCCCCAGAATACATCTCTCCATTCGGGTACTCCTTGTCTAAGCCACTTATCGTAGACGATTTCTTTCCCTACAAGAATAAACAAGGTTAGTGCTATTGCTGTCCATACGGAGAAAAACCATTGCGCCACGCTCACTACAAGTATTCCTGCAATGAGGTGTTCCATTCCGTCAACTCTCAAATTGTTAAGGCATATATAGTCCAATGCCCTTCTGATTTTTCTTATAAAGTTTGTAAATTTTCCCATAGTTTAGCTGTTATCGTTGTTATCGTTGTTTTCATTGTTTTCTTCTATCGCCACCCTAGCTTCCATATCGTTTAATCTTCTGTCTTGTTCGTCCATTCTATCATCTTCGTTATTTGCAGCGAAATCGCATTCCTCTCTTGCTGTCTGTAATGATATTATTCGGGCGTTTACAAGCTGAACGATTGTGTTGTTCCATTCAGAGAAGTCTATGTATGAGTATGGCTCTATGGTAGCGTTTATTCTTAGAGCGTTATAACCTGTTGCGTCACCTTCCATTACTCCTACATAGTATTTGAATATATTGGCCATGTCATTTATGGCTGTATTCATCATTTGTGCATCACTTCTCGCCCATTCCATTTCAGGCTCGTAATACATTGCTGTTGTTCCAGTAGGTCTGTCACCTGACGATGATTGCATTGGCGGAACGACACCGCTTCCGTCAAGTATCCCGTTGTATATGTTATCTATTTCGGTGAACAGTGAGTTTGAAGCATCCATTTTACCCATGAACTGTGCATCATCTTCTGCCCCTACACGTAAAATGGAAGTTCCTCCCAATCCGTTTCTTTGAATGTTTATTCTTCCGTTAGTCTTGATAAGTAGCATTTGGAATGCCTGTCGTGTGTTGTATTCTCCTATCATGGACATTAAGAACTCGAAATCATCTATCAAGTCCTGTACTGCCCCCCAAAATGGAAGTTCAAGCCGTAGATATACTACAGGTATAAATCCCAGGTTATGGAATTGATGCAGTTGTATGATATTTCCGTTTTCGTCAATATCCGTTGCTATATCTCCGTTGGAATCAAGCGTGTAAAACTCATCTTTAGTCCATACATCGACAAGTGTGTCTGTATGTTCTTCTCCGTCAGCCGATATGTATGTGGTTGTATATTCCCTTGCGAAAGCTATTCTTTCCCCTCTTCTGTTTTTATGTTCATACAGTATATCTCCTTTTGAGTAGCTGAAAGACCTGTATTTTATCTCGTCCTTATCCTTATATATATATATGGCAGCATCCCCTACCTTTCCGGCTTCGCTTATAAGTTCAAACTTGGCTGTTTCCATGAGAGAATCAGTCCAGTATTCCTTGTATGTTGTCAGCTTATCCCTGTTCTGCTGGTTTGACGCGCTTTTCTTTATCTGAAATTTAAGAGGATTGGTACACAGGTGTGATACCCTTTTCTTGTGTATCATCCTTTGAAGAGGGAATGCCCGTCTTTGCAGTACGTAGGGAGTTGATGCCGATTTCTTTTTTCTTTTCTGAGCACCTACATTCGCGCTTTCATCATCCGATGATGTGTCATCCTCGTCTGACGGGATACTGTCTTTCCAGTCGGGTCTGTTGTGTATATAATGCCCTGATGTATCCCATTGCGCTAGAAAATCATCTTGTGACATATATTTGTATATCAAAGTGGAGCGTCTTGGTTTTTTCTTTGTTCCTCCACCTCTCCCATCGTCACATCTTGACGGAAGTGCCACTTTGAACGGTTCTTTTCGTAATAAAACGTCTAATTTTAAAATTTCCATAGGTAATTATAAATATTTTAATTCATCCATTATATCGTTAGGTATGTCAATCATTACATCACATATATCAAAATATGTCCTGTATAAAAATGTTCCTTCTATCAAGTCGGGCGAGCATCCTACAATCTTTTTTGCTTCCTGTTTTTTCAGCAGTCTTAGTTTCCCGTTTTCCCTTTCCACGTCACGTCTTATTGCTCTTCTCTGGTCCATCAGTGCTTCCCGTATTGTTTTGTTCACATACGGTTTTTCGAGAAGTTCCGGGTTTATACTGAATCCGCAATATCCTAGGTTTGTTCCTTTTATACGTGTTACCATCTCATCGGCAAGCTGTGCCCTAAGATCGAAATAGAATCTTACAGGCTGATCATCCTTGCTTTTGTCTAGTCTTTTCGGAACACCTCTAAGTATTGCCAGACTTTCGGGGAATGCGTCACGGAATGTAGGTGCTCCAAGACCGTCAAATGCTAGTCTGTTTTCACCGATTCCCCATTTTCGTAGATTGTTTCTTACCCATCGGTTCAAATCCCTAGGCTTTAATGTGTTTGACCATTCTAGGTCTTGTAAGTGATGTCCTATGAAGTGCCCCATTACACAAACGTCACCAAGACCGTATGCTATATCCAGTGTAGCACATTCAAAATAATCGTCAAACACAGGCTGAGATGAGAACATTTCCTCCATTTCGTCACGGGTTATCCACTCGTTTCCCCCTTTTATCAGCTTCCATGAACCTAATGCGTTTATGGATACTTCTTGTGCTGTTCCTCCAAGGTTTTTCTGATAGTCGGGATTGGAAGCCATAAGTATCTTGTTATCTTCCAGTCCGGAAGCTATAAAGGTTATGCTCTTGATGTATCTTTTACAGTTTGTTTCGTCAATTTTGGTATTTTTACCGAATCTTGCGATGATATAATCTTTTGCCTGAGCAAATACTTCTTGTGGGCTGTCACCCCATGCTGTTTCATGTATAGTATCTCCATATTGAAAGAAATATCTTACTTTTCCCGATCTTTCTGGAATTGCTATTCCATCATCGTCTACCCACCATGATACCATTGCTCTCCAGAAATCGCTGTACGGATTTGGGTTGCACGCGCCTATAAGACTTGTTCTTAGTCCTGATGATGAACGCAATACTGTTTGAAGGTAGTTTATGATAGGTTCCGTTGCCTGTGAGCACTCGTCTATCGCTACCTTGACAACGTTACCACCCTGTTGTCTGTCCTTAAATTCGTTTACGCCTTTTTCTCCCGACAAGCAGGCATCCCCAAAATAATCATATCGTATTTCACCTCCTGCGTCAAGTCTTGAAAGGCGTTTTGAATCAATATACTCACCATAAGGTTCAACCATCTTTGAAACCACCTTAAGGATACCGTCCGCTTTTTCTGCGGATGTCTTGTCCTTACGGAAAACAAGTGCGGAAAATGACGGATGGTTGCATGAACTCAGTATATCAATTCCAAGGCATACGGATTTTCCTCCCCCACGATTTCCGTGAAGTATCTTTATCCCTGCCCTGTTCCTTAGAAATGCCTCCTGTGAACCTTTCTGTGGGGCAAGCATATTTACCTTGTACCCCTTGCTTCTTCTGTCCTCTATATATCTTTGGACGAAATCAAGGCTTTTATATGGTATGATTCCCCTTTTGCCATATCGTTTCAGCGATTTGACAACATCCTTAGTCTTTAATCCTCGGTATTTTAAGTCAATTTCTTCCATCGTTTTCTATGTATCCCGCAAATATAATATTTTTTTAAATATTTTTTTGCTTATACACATTTTTTAACTACATTTGCATCGGTAAGAGGTACTTACTGTGCGCAAAGGTCTTGTGCATGAATCACATAAAAAAAATAAATAGTATATGGATGAAAATGTAAAAGTCATTTTTGAAGGTATCAAGAATGCGTTGGGAGAAAGTAGCTCCGTTATTACAGATCGTACAATCGAACAGACAATTAATGAGTTCTCAGCGTTCGCACCGCAGGAAAATGCGGAAAAGTTCTGGAATGAAAGTGTTGTGAATCATTTAAAGAACACTGTGGCAGGTCAGGTAAGAGCGTTTGCGTCTGATAAGCGCAAAGAGTGGGATACAATCAAGGAACAGGAGATATCCAACTTGAAAAAGGAATGGGAAAAATCACATCCTGCACCACAACCGACACCAGCACCGCAACCACAACCTACACCGACACCAGCACCGCAACCACAACCTACACCGACACCAGCACCCGAACCGAAACCGTTTGAGTTGCCCGATGATGTCAAGGCTAAACTTGAAGAGTTTGAAAAGTTCAAGAAAGAGTTTGAAGCTAAAGAGCAGGAGGAAAAGCAGAAGCAGATTGTAACTGAAAAGCGCAAGAAGCTGTCTGATTTGATTAAACGCCCGGAAGCAGGTATGCCTAACGAGTTGTTGCGCAACATCATTTTTGAGAACATTCAGATTTCGCCCGAAGAGGAAGATACAAGCATTCTTCTGAAAATACAGGGAAAGTACAATGAAACATGTACTAAATACACAAAGGATGGCATTAATCCTTTCATCTCTGACAAGGGTGGTTCTAGCGATGTAAAGTCATTCATAGATAGAAAGAGAGAAGAAGATAAGGCTAACAAGGAAAACAACATTGTCAGCCGATATTACAGTAAAATTAACAAATAGTTTTTTTAATTATGAAAGCAGGAGTTCTTGCAACAAGTTATAGTAAGATTGGTGGCGCAAGACATATCTTTTCTAATGATACGTCTTTGCACGTACTGTTGGTAGGATGTAACGTTTCAGTAGAACGTATGCCTACAGTTGGGAACAAACTTCCGGCTGGTACCATGATTAAATGTGATTCCTCAAAGCAGAATGGCGGTGACATTCACTATTCATTCAGAATGTACGAGAAATCGGATTCTGGTGCTACGGTAAAAGTTGAAAAAATCATGGGTAATACAGTTGCCAAGGTTGGCATGGTTGTCGGTAAAGCACCTACTACTGCCGCAGGTACTACAACTGGTTATACCATTAACGCTATTGATTCGTCTCATGACGAATATGACATCCTTACATTGTCCGGGGATGCAGGTAAATTGGAATTGACCGATATTTTGGTTGAAGTTACACAGGCTGGTACTAGCGCAAAATTCAAGGTTATTCCTAATGCTATCCTGCCTTATGATGTTGACACCATTCCCGGTGCCACTCTCTATCCTTTCAACGGTGCATGGATGGTGACAAGTGAGATTTTGGAAAGACGTATTCCGCCAGTAGCTTCGGCAATTAAAAAGGCGATGAAGGATGACGAATCATATCCTTGCGTTTTCCGTTACACATTGTATAACTAATTAATTTTTTTGTTTTATGCAAAGATCGACATTTAGTTTCTATGATTGGCATTTCTCTGGGGAAATGCAGGAACTTATGGATTATGCCAATCAGAAATTTGATAACGAAAATTGGAGAAGCTACGGAGATTGGGATGTTCCTCAGATGAGTAAATCATGGAATGTCATGGTTGACGAATACACACAGGCTACCCGTCCTGTAATGCTGGCTCCTTTGGCTGAAAAGCCTATCATGGATACTACGGGATTTGAATGGTATTCGGGTCGTATTCCTAAAATGGGTCACGCTATTCAGTTTATGGAAACCGATATCCAGGAGTTCTATGAACTTGACATTCCGCAGGGCGCATTGCTTGACAAGATCCGTGAGAAGTGGTACACAAAGATGGAAGCGTGTATTCAAGGTTTCCATACCGAGTTGAACTGTATGACTTATCAGGCTCTTTCTACAGGTATGCTTAACTATACAGCCAGTGGCACTAACTCAATTCCTGTTCAGATCGACTATCGTGTTCCTGCAAAACATAAGTTGAAAGCGTTAAAACAGAAATGGTTTAGTGATACAGACTGGACACCGAACGAAAATGCAGATCCTATTAAAGACCTTCAAAGAATGTGCAAGATTGCCGACAATGACGGTATGCCATACGATCATTTTGAAATGTCAAAGGATTTGTATGATAATTTCTTGATGCACCCGAAAGTGACAGCAGCAGTACAGGCACGTCTTGTTCCTGCCGCAGCATCTACTACAATTTATCCTATGAATAATCAGGAAATTGTTGATGTGCTGATGAAGGTGTTCTCTATTCCTGTGATTATCCCTATTGAGGAAAAATCAAAATGGAACAAACTTGGCGTGATTGAGGAAGCCAAACCGTCTTTTGAGAAAAACACTGTTGTTCTTGTTCAGAGCGGTCAGTTCTTCCGTATCAAGAACTCACCGTCAATGTATTTGCAGGATACCAACCCGGCTGTACGTATTTCTTCTTTGGAAGGCGGACGTATCGCGTTCTTGCATCAGTATTCTTCTGAACCGTATGCTGAGAAGAGTTCAGGTGAATTGTGGGCGTGTCCTGTGATGAAGAATCCGAACAACCTTATCATCATGAAGGTTGACGAACAGTCAAATACAGGATTGTAAAAAGTTGAACCATGAAAGTCATTATTGATATAAATGGAGAAGGCACAGCAAAGGGCGCAGGGGAGTATTTCATTGGAGATACTCTCACGCTCCAAGCTATTCCCGAAGAAAGTGTGGAGTTCGGATATTGGCTTATTGCTGACAATGAAACATTGAAGCCGGAAGATAGGCTGAAAGTTTCAGATAATCCGTACACTATTCAGGTTACACCTCAGATAACAGCAAAGGGTAACATGAAGGTGGAAGCATATTTCTATATGTCTATGCGTGAATATCTGAAAGCACAGATTGACTATGAGTTGAAAAACACATCATATATCAGTGTTGCCCAGAAATGGGGATTCCGTTTATCTGATGACAGCCGTGAAACGTCTGAGATGAAGAAGGATCTGTCTTATGCTGATTTGTTGCTCATTGTTTGTACTGCCCCTTCAACGATACAGGGAAAGACAAAGAAAGCCGGAAACTGGTCAATTACCGACACAAGCAAGACTATTTCTATCAATGACAAGAAAAGATTGGAGCAACGCGCAAAGGATTTATACGCCAAATGGGGTTTGAATTTGGATGTTGGAACAGATGTTGAAATAACTAGATTAAGATGGTAGTATGGGAAAGAGTATTTTAGGTGAGGATATGTTTCCTGATATGGTTAGAATTTACCAGAACAAGAACAGTTCGGATAAATATCAGACTACCCCATATTGGGAGATGATATACGAAGGAAGGGCAAATATACAGGAAAAGGATACAGGTTCGGAAACGAATGATGTTGACAAATCCGAATATGCCGCCTACCTAGAAGATAACGATGTAACCATACCTTCCGGGTGTCTGTTGGATTGGCAGAATTTCAACCATCCGTTTTCGGACAACAGCAATAGTTGGCGTGAGATAAAGAAACCTCCATTTAACAATATGGAATTTGGTACGGTGATATACTTTAACCAAATAGAAAACTAGAATACTATGACAATCAATTGGACGGAAATAATACTTGCTTTGTTGGGTACAAATGGCATAACCCTTCTAACTTCAATGTTAATGTTTAAGCAGAAGAAGGAAAAGATGGAAACTGAAATTGATTCTTCTACCTTGGACAATCTTGAAAAGGGGTTTGCTATTCAGGGTGCTCAGTTGAAGAAGGCGCAAGAGGAAATTTTGAGTTATCAGCAATCTCTCCACGATGCTTATCAGAAGATACAGGAGCTTTACAATGAACTGAATGATATTAAAACAGAACTGAAATGCGCTAAAGATGAACGAGATTTGCTAAAAAAGCAGATTGAGAAACTGAGTAAACCAGTAACAAGAAAAACAAGTACAAAAAATGCAGGCAAATAACAACGATAAAGTATTGAAAGAGTTTGGTAGTAATGTCCAGCTTGCCTTGGATGCTTCTATCATGCAGTTCATGGAGTATATTGCTACGAATATCATGGATGATATAAAAGACTTGGAGGGCTTTACCAACCAAACTTTCAATCTTGAAGATAGTTATGGATGTGGCATTTACAAAGATGGGGTCCTAAAGAAGATTGTGTGGGCAAATGCAACGAAAGTTGCAAATGAGCCTAGGAAACGTAACAATGTCGAGTATTGGGGGCGTGAACTTGCCGAAGATTTCTTTAACAGTTATAAATCCGATGGTTCTGAAAAATATGAACTGGTTGTCGCTGCTGTCATGTATTATGCCAAGTATGTTGAGAACTATCACCTGTTGAACGTTCTTTCAGATTCTTGGATTAAGACAAAGACAGATTTAAAAGGGGGTAAATATACTGTGGTTTTTAAGAAAATTGCAGCTAATATGTTAAACAAATATTTTAAGTGAAGTTATGGGCTACTTTAATCCTTCAACAATAAATACCACCTTGTACAATATTGTATTGGACAAGAAGATTGCTGACGATGTATATAAGGTGCAGCGTCCTGCAAGTGTTGATGATAAGGTAACTAGTTTTATTGTCGTAAACAACAATACAAGAATTGTCAGCAATACCGAGAGCGGCCCCTACGGTCACTTCGGGAAAGGCGAAACAATGGCTACGGTTACTCTGTTTGTAAGGGCATTGCCAGGGAACGTATATCCGTCTGTCATGGATGCGTTGAGTGAGAAAATGGTAGAACTGTTCCCGCAAAAGACTGTGCAGCTTCATTTCGAGATATTTAATGTTTTACCACCAATGTTTGACGGGGTTGGGTTCTATTATATGTCCGTCCTGTTGAATGTTGATATTTCAAAGGATTAGCTGCATGAGAAACGTGAGAAAAAACAGTGGAGGCGCATCGGTAGATACGTTTTCAACAATTAACAATAACTTTTTAAATACAGAAAATAGAATGGCACGAGTAAATTTAGACACCAGCCCTGCTTACTTGAACGGGCAGTCGGCTGCTTTGACATTTGATGCGATTGAAATCACCGATAGTACTCAATATTCAAGTTTTAAGAATCCGAAGATTCTTCCCAATATTGAATCTGGTACTACAGAATCCGCTGGTACTGACGCTGACACTTCTGAAACAAAGAACGAGCAGGGTGCTACCGTATTCCAGAATATCACACCGGGTACTATGGCATTTACCTTTACAGGTATGTCCACTTCAAAAGCCGCTTTCGCTTTCTTTACACAAGGAAACGAAGCCAAGGCTGAGTTGGAATTAAGTGATTTAACTGATACTGTTGATGTTTTCGGTAAGGGAGCTTCTCAGAAACTGAAAGCGTTTGGTGCAAGTGCATTCAAGCAGTTTGTACGTCCTATCGGTATTATCAACGGTACTGGTGATCGTATGATCTTCTTCCCGAAGGCATCATGGGCTGTCAGCTTCACAGGTGCTCCAAGTAACGCTGGATACCTTGGATTCTCCGTTACTGTGACAGCATTGGAAGTTAACACTCAGTATTTGAAAACCATGATGGTTCTCGAACTTGACAATTCGGGAGTGGGTGCTTGATGTAGACGGGTGATGAATTATTAGCCGGGCGTTTTCGTCCGGCTTTTATTGTTTTTTAACTGATTGTGTTTGATTTTTGTTAACCTTTGTTGTATTTTTGCTGTAAAAAATAACACCATGACAGATAAAGAATTGTCTGATAAATTAAAGCAAAAGGCTATAAGTCTTGGACTGTGTAAGGAATGGACAAATGGATGGGGAAACCCGGACAAATATGAATTATGCGAGAAATATATCAGAGGCATTGACTTCTGCCTATTTAACAGGTTCCCGTCAAATGAAATAATCAAGAAGGAGTTTGCTGGTGTTAGGGAGAAGTTTAATATCTTTGTTGATGATACCAATCTTTTCATAAGCAATCCTAAATGGTCTATTTTTAATGGTTCGTGTGATTGTGTTGTCACATTCAACGATTTCGGTATAGGAGAAATGTATGTCAAGGATAATAGCCATGTTAGCCTTGTTGCGCTTGACAACAGCATAGTACACGTTTCTTTGATTGACGATGCCAAACTTGATATTGTATCGTCTAAATATACCAAGGTGTTCGTTTATACAAATACGCCAAAGAACATATCGAAGGTAGATGTGAAAGGAAAATTAATGATTAAACCGTTCAAGTTAGTTTAAAAATGGGAATATTCAACTGGAAACAACCTGACTTAGATGATCAGATAAAGATGCAGAAGTTTGCCACTCATAAATACAAAGAGGTTATGGTTGGCAATAAGAAATTCAAGGTGCGTGGTCTTAGACTGGGTGCATATGACTATATTGTGGATAAGCTGCTGATACGTGATATTATCAATCCAGATACAGCAAAAAAGGAAATGATTGCAATTATGAAAAATGACGCATCTATTCCGTACAAAGTTGCAGCGGCAGGAGTATTGAATAACTATTGGTTTTTTGAGATAATTCCTTTTGCAAGACGTATATACGCTTGGTGGTTAAGCAGGCACTATGACCATAAGGAACTAACTCCGTTGATAGAAGCCATCGTGGAGGGGGCTAATGTAAGTGATTTTTTTACAAATACAATCCGTTTAGCGTTCTTGATAGATACGACAGCGACATTAAGCAAGAAGGATGCCATGAAATTATCTCTCGATGCAAAATCGGCTCACGAGGATCTATCCAAAAAGATTTCCCCCAATTCAGAGGAGATTTAAGACTATTCGGAGGATTGATGATAATCAAGGACTGGGCTTTGCTATGGAAATATTCATGGAGTTATATACAGGCAGTAATAATGGACCAACCTAAACTTGATTATCATTTTGAAGAGAAAGTTAAGTTGTATAAGGCTTCTCTTACAGAAGATTTATACGAGAAAGCTAACATGAATGCAAGTGGTTTTATAGGTAGATTCAAAGAGTATAAGCCTAAAGAAGAACATCCTGATATATTATTAAAAGACGTTTTGCGATGATTAATTGTTATAATCCTCAAATATATCCCCTCAAATTATATGTTGCTGTAGGGGATGATCAATGGAAAAATATTAATAGAAAATTTTCCAATTTCAATCATAGTCCGATAGATGTATCTCAAGAAATTGAGGGTTGTGACGCAATGACTATTCCTGTAAGAGAGAAAAGTACAAATAATTTAGGTGTACTTATTTGGCTATCAAATGATGGCATAAGGATAAAGACTGTAGCTCACGAATCAACTCATTATGTTTGTGATGTGTTTGACTATTGTGATATTTCTATGGGTTATAAAAATGGACAAGACGAGCATTTTGCATATCTTTTAGGATGGTGTGTAGAATGCGTAATGAATAGTGTTACAAAATATTTAAAAAATAATAATTATGAAGATTAGTTTGTTTGTTACTGGAAATTTAACGTGCGACCGAAGCGAAGCGAGGGAGCACAGAGGGGCTTTAGCCCGACAGAGGGGCTTTAGCCCGACAGAGGGGCTTTAGCCCGACAGAGGGGCTTTATGAGATAATAGCCTTAGATGGTAGTGATATACCAGAAGAGTTTGATTTGTCACAAGCTGTCATTATTGATGGTGATGTACGTGTGACGGGTAGTTTGACAATGGGCGGCAATATCGTCTGCAATAAATTTGTGGAGGTGTAGCCTATGGGTCATTCTAATGGTAAAATCACTGCTCCTATTAATTTGGGTGGTGACGTATATCCTACTCTAGGTATCGGTGCTACTAGTAATGGCTATGATTTAGGATATGCGTGCGCAAATACGCATGGGAGAATAAACAGATATTCATATATAAAACCAATTGATAGATCTGATTTAGGTGTTGTGCAGTTTAACGATTCTACATATACTGCATTTACAAAAATGATAATATATACAATAGGAAATACTGTTCCATCTAGCACTATTGCAGAGTATAAATCTCCTAAAAGTGTATATCGTATTACTGATTTTGATGGGTATAATCATGTAGAATATCCTGTTAAACTTAATATAAACATTCTCCCGTCAAATATATTAGATTATGATACGTATAGTCAAACTGTAAAACTTGATTTAAATGGAAGTTCTAGAAATCTTTTATCATTACTTATAAATGACACTGTTTCTAGCTCAATAAAATCATGGAGGTGCGCTATTTTAATTATTGCAGAGAAGAATGGTAGTAGAAGATTTTTCCTGGGAGAAAAAGGTACTTCTGATAGCCTAAGATTAGGTTTTTCTCCAAACAATTCAAACATTTATTCTGCTTTTAAAAGTATGGATATAGGCACTTGGTCTTGTACCATAATGGCTGTAGCTGTACATGGAAGTCACCCTGACAGTAATAATGAAGCACATGAGATTTCATCATCTACAGGATATAAATTTCCTATTATTCCAGAGTGCTTTGGATATAAGACAAAAATAACAGGCGTGAAAATAACTACCCCTAAAAAGAGATTTTTCTATAAAGTTATTTTTATAGATAATTCAGGTAGGGGAACATACATACCTTATGACATACGTGTGCAAATGGTTGTACAAGATAATAATAATAAAACTTTATTTAATCCTGGTATTAAGACATGGGGTGATATAGAACGTGATTCTACTTCTGTTTCTGGAAGAGAATACATTTACGAAGAAAATTATACAATAGATGATGGAAGTGGTAAATTAACAGGGTTAAAATGTTTTATGACAATACCTGATTATGAAGAAGAACCTGGTATTTGGGAAACTCCAGATTTAAGTGGAAGTAATTATTCTAGATACATATATAATCAAGGTTTACATACCACAGAATTGGAATGGGATTTATCTAGTAAAGAAGTTAATGAATTTAGAGTTTCTTTATCATATAGGGATTCTTCCCAATAACACAATTGGTATGTATATAAATACCTAAAATAAGCCCGAAAGTTACACGAACTTTCGGGCTATTTTGTAACCTGAAAACAATATGAAACCGATACCTATGTATCCAAGATTGATTAGTATTTTTTGCCATTTAGACAATTCCTTTTCTACCTTTACTTCTACAATTTTCTCTACGGTTGTTATCGAATCTTTCGTCACTACCGTTTCTTTTTCCAAAGATGGGATACTGTCTTGTAGAAAATTTTTCTTGTTATTTAAACTATGAAAAAGTCTACCATCCGACATTATTTTAGCGTCTGATACGGCTAATGATGTTTCCAAGTGTGAACTATCTTCAAATGTTGTATGTTGTATGTGTTCTGTTGGAAGAGTTATTATTTTTGATTGCCATACTACTCTTTCCGTTACTGTCGTGTTGTGGTCTACTATAGTTGTATTTGTCGAAGATGGAAGTAGCTTGCGTGAACAAGAACACGACAGTAACAAAAAAAATAGCAATATAGAAAACGGCTTATTCATGTGCGTTTTATTGTTAAAAACATTAAATCATATTATAAATCTGAAATTCATTTATTCGTCACATCAATCAACCCATATGAAATATATTTCAATTTCTTATAAGAAACATCTTTCTTGTTGCTTCCATTGTCTTTTAAATTAATGTTTATTCAACATAAGTCGGGATTACTCCCGTTAAATACCCATCGCCAATGTTGGATGAGGTTTTCATAAGCAGCACCGTTTCACCGAATACGCTACTCCTTTTAACCACTTAACTTAGAGCTACAGACTTGGGTAAACATCCGTAGGTAACTATATATCATTCTCATCCAACGTAGCACTCAAAGTGCTTAGGCTAATAACCTGACTCCAAATGAAGCATATATAAAATATACAGTAAACTTTAATATCTTATATATTATTCGAGGTTATCTACTAAGTTTGTTGCGATAAGCGAGATAAATTCCTCCTTCGGTATTTCCAATGCTTCGGGAGAGTTCCATTTCACTTTAATTGCACCGTCAGTACCAATAAGTTCAATGATTTTAGCGAATCCTTCAAAAGCGAATTTTCTAGGCTTCATATCACATTCCTCTTTCATTTTCTCTTGGTATGCTTCGGAGTATGCCTTATTCAACTCTTCTGTTTCCTTATTAAAATCTTCTTCTGTCTTTCTGATTTCATCCGCTTCTTTCTTTTCCTCTTTTGTCGCATCTTCCTTACCGTCAATCTCTTTCATGCGATTGATTTTCTGTGCGCGCTCGTCATATCCTTCCTTCTTTATTTCTTTAAGAACCTGTTGCATATCATCATCGAATGCTTTTGCAGCTTTGTCGTAAGCGACACGCATAAGCATGATTTTTGCTTTCAGTTCTGATGGAAGTTCCTTCCCTTCTAGTGATAAGGGGATATTTAAGAGAGTTAATCTCTTTAAAAACATTTCTTGGTTCGTCATTTTTCTTGCCTTTTTTAGATTGAAACTGATGAGATTCCTTTCGTGTTAATGTATTTTTTCACATCGGTTACGAAAGAGTTGATGATGGTAATGATAGCAATTTGTGCTTCCAAATCGGGATGATCGTTGTAGTTGATTGCGATACCACCGTTCTGATTGAAATAGAATGTGGCGAGTTGGTTCTCTGATTCCAATGACTTCACCTCTCCGCCATCAAATGAATCAATGTTTTTTCCGTTTGATACGTTTACATTCGCATTCACCTTGTATTGTTTTTCCACATTAGCTTCATTGCTGAATGTTACGCTGGCTGAATTTACGCCAACGAGTGTTACTTTGTTTTCTTCTATAGCCATAGTTAAAAAATTATTTTATTGCAAAGATAACATAATCGTTTTTAAGTACCATTTTAAATATGTTAAAAAATACTAATGGATTTTTGTTTGTTGTAAATCATGCTCTTGTGCTTATTTTTGCTATTTTTGCAATAATTAAAAAACAATAACTATGGCTGATGTTGATTTAGGAGCATTAAAGTTTAAGATTGGGCTAGATGATTCCGGTCTTGACAAACAGATAAAGGATATACAGAAGAAGTTGCAGGACACCTTTAACCAGGAGATGTCCTTCAAGCCTATGTTGACCGATATAGGCAAAATGAATGACGAACTTAGCGAGGTTGTAGATAAGATAAACAAAGCGAATGAAAACGCGTCCAAGGTAGGAAAAGGGAAGTTGAACAAGAAAATGGATATACTTGTTCAGATGGAAGAGTTGTCAAACAAGATTGTCGAAGCGACAAGGGAGTATGACAAGCTGGAAAAGACTTACCGTAACCTAGGCAATGCAGGCGGAGATAAGGGAATGGATACAAGAAAAGCCAATCTTGAAAGTCAGAAGAAAGCGATAGATGATCTTGTGGCTGAATTGAACAGATTGAAAACGGCATATTCCCTTACTGCTAACAGTGCGCCTAAATTGTCCATTTCCGATGAAAGAGAACTTAACCTTCTACGCCAGCAATACGAAATGGAGATTGCACGGACAAAGGAGATGGATAGACAAGCATCAAAGCAGGAACAGGCGAGTAAGAAGATGCAGCAGACCAATCAGAAGTATCTACAATACCTTTCTGGTCAGTCTGGACTTGCCCTTGGTATGCCTGAGGGAAGTGCTGAGGACTTGAACAAGAAGATTGCTGCCATACAAAAACGACTTGAACTATTGAATAAATTTAAGGTTGAAGTTCCTTTAAACAGCAATCAGATAACAAAAGCTGACGCTCTTATTCAGAAATTGCAAGGCAGATTGGAGAAGTTGCAATCATCTTTAAGAAAAACATCAACGAATGAATTGCTTAATATCAATCCTACGTCTATCAATCAGGCTAACAATCTTATTTCTGAATTGACAAACAGGCGTAATGCACTTAATACGACTGATGCAAACTATAACCGTACCCTTACTATTCTAAACAGGAAGATACAGGAACACAACAAGTTTGTAAATGAAGCTACATCCTATGGAACAAAGATGCAGCAGACCAATCAGAAAAATGCTGCAAGTTCAAAGGAATTTACCGAGGAACTGACAAAGCAGAGCAGAATGATGCGTGAGTTTGTCAATACGATAAAAACTTATGCAGGATTCTACTTTTTCAGAGATATGTTTCAGGAACTTGTTGCCATTCGTGGAGAGTTCGAGTTACAACAAGTGTCATTGCGTGCCATCATACAGGATGCAAGACGGGCTGACCAGATATTCAGTCAGATTAAGGGTCTTGCTGTAATATCTCCTTTTCAGTTCAGTGATTTGGTTGGATATACCAAACAGCTTGCTGCATTCCAGATACCTGTCAACGAATTGTATGGTACCATGAAAAGCCTTGCGGACGTTTCCGCAGGTCTTGGCGTTGATATGGGACGTATCATTCTTGCCTATGGCCAGATAAGAAGCGCAGGTGTATTGAGAGGGCAGGAATTACGTCAATTGACAGAGGCCGGTATTCCTGCATTGGACGCATTGAGAAAAAAACTGGAAGAAGTAAGAGGTGTAGCCCAAACTACTGATGATGTGTTCAACGCCATATCAACACGTCAGATTCCTTTCGAGTATATTCGCGAGATGTTTACCACAATGACGGAAGATGGTGGTATGTTCTACAAGATGCAGGAAATACAAGCCGCATCTTTGAAAGGTATGGTAAGTAACCTTGCCGATTCATACAAGATTATGATGAATGACATAGGTGAGGCGAATGATTCCGTTCTGAAAGGAATTGTTGGAAGCATAACCGATGCGATGAACAACTGGAGATACTTCTCTAAGGCAATAGAGGGAGTTACTGTCGGATATGTCGCATTGAAAGGATTGCAGTTGGCTAGAACAGCCATGCTTGGTAAAGAAGTTGTTGCAACAACTAATGCCATTAAGGCTGAGAAGTTACGGGAAGCACAGTTGCTTAAACAGGCTGCAATGTACAGAACGCTCACTACTGCCGAGAGATGGAAGATAGCGACAGCATCCAAACTGTCTGCCGTAGAGATAGTTGCTGCCGTTAATTCGGGAAAGATGTCGGCAGAGATGGCTAAACGTATTCTTGCCACGAATATGCTGACACAGGCTGAACGGCATCTTCTTGTCACCGAACTTAAACTGACAGGTGCGGAAGCTGCAAGAATGTTGTCTATGACAAAAACTACAATGTTGATGAACAGATTCAAACTGGCAACATTCGGATTGACAAATTCATTGAAAACATTGTGGCTTACGATAAAGGCTAATCCTCTTATGGCAATACTTACCGTTGCAGGACTTGTAGCGGAAGCGTTTCATATCATGTCTGCACGTTCGGAAGAGTTCAATCAGAAGATAAAGGATAGTGCAAAGTCTTTCCGTGAATCATACAGTGATTTGCAAAAAGACCTTGACAAGATAAACTTCGACAAACTCACCCCGGAAAACCTTGAACAGCTTGACACGAAACAGTTGCAGTCGTATGAGGAAACGCTTACTGGAGTATTGTCTAAATATGGCAATATGGGGCAGTATATAGTACAAAATAGCAAGAAAATAGATGATCAGAAATCTCGTGTTGAATATCTGCAAAAGTCGGCATCGGAACTAGAGCAGGTTTATAAACGTGCTGCCGAAAATGCGGATATAATGTTCAAGGCGGACAAGGCAACATCTACGGGCGTATTTGGTGATTCATTCTCTGATATGCTTAAAGATTACGAGAAATCATCCGTAAAACTTACTTCGGCAAGTAAGGATATAGAAGAGTTTCGTGGTCAGATAGTACAGGCATCCAAGGAAATTATAAACATGGGTAAGGGTACTAAGGAATGGAGAAACGAACTTACCGAACTGATAAACAAAGGGGCTTCGGCGGCTACTATTGTAGAGAAGATACGTTCTTTGGCTGAAACGTCAGGAGATGCACGGACATTTGAAATATTCAAGAACAAAGCCCATTTTGACAGTGAGGAATTGTTGAAGGAGTATGATAAATTGAAGATGGGTATAATGGGTGAAACTGAAGAACTTGAAAAATCATTTAATGTTTTTGCAAACAGCCTCGAGAAAGAACTGAAAAAAGTATTTGTAGGTATTGATGTAAATAAATTAAATGATGCTCAGAAGGACTTTATAAGGATTCAATCTGAAAATTTTGCCACAACTAGCGAACTTGGGGAGAATGCTAAAAAATTGTTTAATGAATTTATTGACAAAAAATATGCTGTTAAAATAGAACTTGACGATAAAGAAGCACAAGAAGGATTGACAGGATGGAAGAAATCACTTGACGAGATTACAGGACATAAATGGACTATTGCTATAAAGGCTGCTGATGTGAAATCTATGGAGGATTACTTTAAATCGGTAAAACAGGAATATAAAGATGCCAAAAGTTCAATAGAAAATTTACAACGTACCATTGATATGTATGTCAGTCAAGGAAAGGTTAAGAAACTTGGCGATGAGTATCAAATTACAGGTATTGTAAGCCCTTATGAAGCCGAGCAAATACAACAGACGGTATATGAGATTAACGTTGCCAATGAAGCGATGTCTAAAGCTACAGGAACAGCAAAAAAATTCAACCTTGAACTGGAAAAGCAGAAAAAGGAAGCACAAAAAAGAGATCCTCTTGCTGACCTTTGGAAAAACAGGTTGTCATTGCTTGAATCCGCCTATTCCAAGTTCAAGGATTTGAGCATTAACATAGGTAAGGAAGAAGCCAAAAAGCAGATTGAATCCATCTACGGTTCACAGGCGTTAAAACTTGGCGTAGACCTTGTATATGACAAACAGGCTATTGTTGACAATTACAACAAGGCTGCAAAGGAATTGGAAACACGTGTTCCACAGGATGCGGTCAAGAACGCAAGGAAAGCTGCCGAATTGTCCTCTGAAATTTATGTTGAAGCAGCCAAGAAGGTGATGAAGAGGATTACGGATGAGTTTGACAGATACAAGAACAAGTATGACTTTTACAGTGACATACTTGGGATAACGGGTGATTCCGAACTTGCCTTAGACCTTGCCGTTCAGTTTAGCGGTGACACATCTACTATGGCTGAAAGTTTTGCATCAGGTATATATAACAATCTGCAATCCGCATTGGCAGGAATGAATCTTGATCTTGGCGTTTCTGTTGTGCCCGACACCTCTTCATTCACCTCAATGAACCAGTATATAAATCAGATACAGGAGGCAATTAAGGGGAATAAGAATATCGGAGAAGATCAGAAAGAGGTTATACAAGGAATGATTGACGCATGGAAAGGTTACTTCGGTGAGATGGCAAAACAATATGCGAATGACCTTGAAAAATATGGTGACTACTACACCCAAGTTGATATTATTAGAGAGAATTACCGTCAAAGGATTGAAACGGCAAAGGGTATGGGCAACACATCCTTATCTTCCGCCTTGCAGAAAAGTGAAGAGATGGACTTGTTCAAGTTGACCACAGACTATCAGAACTTCTTCGGTGCTGTTGAAGCGATGTCTATGGAAGCTGCAAATACCGTTGCCGACAAGGTAAGGGAAATGCTCAACAGTGCGTTCAGGTCTGGTGCTATCAGTGCAAAGGAATACATGAAGGAACTTGAACGTGTGGACAAGCAGATAGAGAAGATGATGAAGAACAATCAGTCTGACTTGCAAACATACATGAAAGATGGTATTGAAGGTCTGTACAACAAGAGATATGATGCTGGAAAGTCAAAGATGATGGCAGGTATGAATGATATGCAACAGGCTATGGCTGACATCAAAAATGCTTCCAAGGCATATGAGGACGCAATGAAGAATGGTGATGAAGAAGCCGCCAATGCCGCTTTGAGTGCCAAGTCGGAAGCCGAATCAAGATATAAGAGCGGACAGGAAGCTGTCAAGACTGGTAAAGGAATGATGGCTGCCGCACAGAACGCTTTGCAGACGGTAAATCTTATCGACTTTATCATAACCAACATATACAATGCCATAAAAGCCATGCAGCAGATAATAGCATCCGTGTCCAACCTCATGGATTCTATGGGTAAGGATACCGAGAGCGGATTTATGCGAGAAATGAACCAGTTCTCGGAAGCTATGGGAGTTATGAATGAAGGCGTGAAGAAATCATGGGATTCATTCAAAAGCGGTGATTTTGCAGGTGCGATAGGCTCGGCAATATCCATGCCTCTTGATGTTATCGCTACATTTAACAGACAGCATGACAAAAGGCTCCAAAAGCATATAGAAGATCTTGAATTTGAATCAAAGAAGTTGACCAATATATATAATATGCTTGAAAAGGAATTTGAGCACATTATAGACCCGGCAAGACTTGATGAGGTGACATCCCAACAGGTTTCCAACTTAAAAGAACAGTTGCAGATTCAAAAGGATATTCTTGCTGCCGAAGAAGATAAGAAAAAGTCCGACAGGGAAAAGGTAGAAGGATACAAACAGACCATAAAAGAATTAGAGTACGAGATAAGATATTATACAGAAACACTTGCCAGTGAGTTGTATAGTATTGACTTGAAAGACTGGGCTAGTCAGATAGGTGATGCTCTTGTTGAAGCATGGCTGAAAGGCGAGGATGCTGCAAAGGCTTATAAGGACACTGTGGCAGACGTTATGAGAGATGTTGTTAAGAGTTGGGTACAGCAACAATACATAGAAAAGGCAATGCAACAGGTACAGACCACATTGTTCGGAGCAGACGGCAAAGGTGGTATGTTTGCGGATAACAAGATAGATAAGGATGAACTTATAATACTAGGAAATGTAATGGGTTCATTGGAATCAGCCTTTGCGGAAGCCGGAGGTGTAGTCAATGAGATAAACAACGCCCTTGGTGGTATGCTTACTGAAACGGAGGAAAATGCGGAAGGTCTGTCCAATGCCATTGCAGGAGTTGACGAGAATACATTTAATCAAGCGTTGGGGTATCTTAACGGGATGAGATACGAAATGGTTGTACAAAGCGATCTTCTCCGTCAGTTGGTATCGTTAAATGGTGGTTCGGCAGGAACGGGAGGAACGAACATGACAGCCATACAGCAGTCACAGTTGGAGGTTCTCACCCAGCAGCTTGCCGCAACTATGGCGATAAAGACAGCACTTTTGAGTGTCGTTTCCATTGCCCCAAGGTCAGGCGGAAATGCGATAAAAGTTATAATTGACTAAAACAAACGCCCTGCTAGCTTCACAGTTGGCAGGGCGTTCCAGTTTGATTATGAACAAAAAAAAATCCAATCACTTGAGGTGCTTAGCGGAATCGAACCGCTGTTGTCGGTTTTGCAGACCGTTGACTAAACCACTCATCCAAAGCACCGATTGTGATGCAAATATAGAAAATTATTTTTTAAAACTAGATGGTTTCTAAGACTATTTTTGTTATTTTTGCACTAATAAACAATGTACACGAATGGCTATATCTAAATATTTTATAAAGAAAGGAAGCGATACGGCAAAGGATTTGTATGCCACATACAGGCTGTATATACTTGAAAGCAAGGGATTATGGGATTTGCCGACAAGAAAGGAAGCCTATGCCGAAAAATGGTATGACAAGAACGGTCAGAAGGTGTACGAACCTGTCACGCCTGTTTACCAGCCAACGGAAGGAAGCATAACATTTGCCGCTTTGGGAGATGTGGAAACGGTAAAGACGAATATCCGTTCGTTCTATTCATATATAACCAATGTGATACCTGCCACTCCTGGTACGCCATACGGTTCATCCTCTTTCTCTATATGGAATGATATATGGGGAGAATCAGCAAAGCAGGTGATAAGATGCACTGGGTTTGAAACAGGTGCAAAGCTGAGTTATCAGGACGTTCAGGACTTGCAGAACCCGGACCGACTTGTATCCGCCTATACATTTTCGTTAAATTTCAGTATTGACCAACCAACGCTTTAAAGACCAATGATTTTACAGATTAGAAGAGGAAATAAGGTTATTGCGGAGAGTGCTGATTTTTCATACAGCCCGTCTTTGCAGGAAGTGAGAAAATTGACTTGTGAAGTCGTTTCCGTTGTTCCGATAGAGTTCAAGGCATACAACTCAAAGAGCGAATCGGAATACGATACAGTCGTATATAACGGTAATACATTCATCTTGTACCAAGCTCCATCGGGAGATAATCTTAACGAAGCAGGAAGATACAAATACTCCCTTCTGTTTTACGGTAATGAGGTGCTTTTGCAGAATGTAGCGTTTCTTGACATAGTAAGCGGAACAGGTGGGGAAATAAATAAGATAAGATACACTCATGGCGGTCTGTTCCAGTTCTGGGGTGACGCAAAGCAGCTTGCCGCACGCATCGAAGCAAATATAGAATCTTACAATGCGTCATTGGGTGCAGGATATACAGGCATTGGTACATGGACGCTTAATGTGGATGCAGAAGGCGAACTGACGGAGGATATGATTGATATAACCGATGGCACCAACCTGTTTGAAGCATTGAAGAACTTCTATGACAAGTTTTATCTCAATTATTACTTCTCAACGACAGCGAACGGTGGGATAATAACCATTACGGACAAGACAAGACCGTCCGTAAATTGGACATTCAAGCAGGGTGACGGTGGGGGTGCTGTAAAAGTTTCCTCTTCCGTAGATACAAGCACACCTGTCATAACCCGAATCATACCACAAGGTGGAAGCAGAAACGTTCCGCCTGAATACAAGAAAGACGCTAAGCCTGCCGATGAATCACGCTATTGCCCGTACATCCTTCTTCCGAATGATTCTGACGGGAATATAAGATATTATATTGACAGCGAATACGGATTGAAGAACTATGGTGTAAGAGGGAAAACCATATCAAACACGTTCAGTGGGATATATCCTTCCATCAGAGGGAAAAAACTTGGTGATCTGTACCCGTCAGGACTTCCAGAATGGGATACATACAAGTCTGACGGAGAACCAGACCCTCAATCGGGAAAGGTGGCAGGTGAGGGTGCTAGCGCATCTACACGGATAGACAAGATTATCGGGTCTACTCCTATAAAGAGTGATGATAGTGACAGTTTCTTCATTTATATGACCTCTCCTGGATTCAACCTAGGGTACAAGGTATATGAGGACGGTGATTCATCCGACAAGATAAACGACAATGTGCAGCCCCAGTACAAACCCCATGCTATGTTTGACAAGTACAGGGATTTCGAGCGTTTTGATATATATGGTACAAGGGCATATTATGACCAGCCTGTAAAGGTTACTGCCACATTCTCCGGGAAGATGCTTTTCAGCATATTACCTATAGGAAGTGATGCTGTAGGGAAAAAGGTGAAGATTAACCTACGTATGGTTTTAAACCGTGTATTGGGGCAGGCTTCTCCATTGAAAGAGGTTGTTATCGGAGAGGAAGGTGCTACTGGTATGCTTGAAATACCTTACGACAAGACCGCTCTTGTAGGATATATAGAAAAAGGTCAGAATACGACAGTCACCATACGTGTTGAGTTCACGTTTGATTCCGATGTTCCTGCCGGAAGCTGTAAGATAGGCTTTAGTGAGGAAATGACCTGCAACATACATTTCGGTAATCAGGACGGTTCACAGGACAGGTTCTATTATAAATATGCTTCTGTAACGGACGCGGTGTTCAGTATGCGTACAGGAACTTATACGGGAACGGAATTTAAGATAAACAAAAACGGTATTATTCCTCTTTACGGTGAGGTGAACGGTGATACGGGGGAAACGGAAGAGGATGTTGCCATGTTCAACAAGGGGGCACGATATAAAATATCATGTTACAGAACAGATAGCGACAATGCCAAACTTCCCCTTTATACGGATGGTAAATCTCCTTCAATTGCAGCAGGAACTGAATTTGTCATTCTGAATATTGTCATGCCCGAATCGTATGTGACAATGGCTGAGAATACGCTTGAAAAGGCGGCTATTGACTACCTGTCAAGATATGACCATGAGAACCGAACCGTTTCACTTGACATATCTAGCGGATTTGTCGCAGAGCATCCTAATCTTTTCATTGACTTCATAGAAGGAAATATGCTAAAGGTAAGGGATGATGGAATAGGCGTATTCGATTTCTCTGATAACGGTCAGATAGTGGATATGCAGTTACAGATACAGTCTTTGGAGATTAAATACTCCAAGGAGAATATGTTCCCGTCATATTCATGCACCATTGCAAGAAGAAAGATACTGTCTTTCTATGAACGGCTGGCACAGGAGAATCAGGCCGCTTCAACACAGAATACGACAAATGTAACATTAGGTGGAAGTGGTACGGGAAGCGGAACAAATATTTTCTCTGAACAGCTACTTAATGACCTTATTGCATCGTTTCAGAAGTTCAACGGATGGTTTGAATGGGATGAAGTAAACCAAGCGTTACGATGCAAGTCAGCGTTCTATACAAACCAATGGATATCAGCGTTGGGCGCACAGAGTGGTAGCGGAGAACCGGGAGGTGGAGAAGGCGGACTGATTAAGGCCGTGTACGGATTTGCCGATTTAGGTAAGACGTTTGACGATTCCAACCTTAGCAATACATTCAACGCATATACCATCAACGAGATATGGAAGCTAGCCAAGGAAGGCGGAATGAATACGGACAAATTGTGGCAGGAGTTGGGAAAGGATGATCCGACAAAGAAAATTCACATATCCCATCTTCCTGACAATAAATTTGTAACGATTGATACGGAACAGACAGTAACTGCAAGCAAGATATTCACTGGTCAGTTGTCTACGGCAAATGTAGTTCCTAGCGTCAACAACGCATCCACACTTGGTCTTGAATCGAAGAGATGGGAGAATATTTATGCTGTAGATGCCAACATAAGCGGCACGGTAAAAACACAGGCGTTGCAGGTTGGCGATATAAAGATTATATATGATTCCGTAAACAAGGCAGTAACATTTGAGCATATAGACGGAAGTACGGAAATAGGCTTCTATACCAGAGGATGGATTTCCGCTTTGGGCGTATCTCCCGGAGGAAGCGGAGGAAGCGGTGGTGACGGACTTGTGAAAAACGTATATGGTTTTTCCAATCTCGGCACAACCTTCTCCGATTCAGACCTTGACAATACGTTTAATGCGTACACGATAAACGAGATTTGGAAAATGGCGAAGGAAGGTGGTGGTATAAAAAACATCACCCAGTCGGGAAGTGGAAATGCTGTAACAAACATGACACTTAGTTCTGACGGAAAAACCATTACTGCCGTATTCGGGGAAACATTCGCTAGACAACAGGACTTGGGTACGCTGAATAATACCGTAACACAGTTAAGCAATAAGCTGAACAACTTCCTAGAAGGAAGCGATGCTGATAACATTATCAACAAATGGAAGGAACTTGAAGCATTCCTTGACGGTCTTACGGAAAGCGACAATCTAGCCGAACTTCTCGCATTAAAAGCGGACAAGACCATAACGATAAGCGCAGGGACTGGTCTTACGGGAGGTGGAAACCTGTCTGCAAACCGCACATTGTCACTAGCCACCACAGGGGTGAAGGCTGGTACATATACGAAAGTTACTGTAGACACCTATGGGCGTGTTACAGTTGGTGATAATCCTACCACTTTGGCAGGGTATGGGATTACTGATGCCGTTACCTTGACTACCAATCAGACTATATCTGGGCAGAAAACTTTCACCAAGAATATTTTGATGAATAGCGGCATCGGTCTGTCTTATAGTGGAAATACTGTTTTCCGTAACACATCGGGTAATACCGTCATATCAAGCTATGGAAGCGAGGGAATGATTTATTTCCGTCCTAATGGAGATACGTCAGATGATGGAGTGATACAGATAAACAAACAAGGACACCTCAATGGCGTTTCAGCAGGATTTACAGGTGGCGTTTCCGCAGCACAACTTACAGCAAACAAATATATACAGATAGGAGATGCCCAACTTGTTTATGATTCGGCAAACAAGGCTCTGAGAGTGAAGCATAGAACAGACGGAAACACGGTAGGATTCTACTCGGACGGTTGGGTATCTGCTCTTGGCGTGAAAACAGGTGGTAGCGGTGGTGGTAGCGGTGTTGTAAATACCGTTTACAGCTTCGCAAACCTTACTGACGGCACAACCTTCTCCGATTCAGACCTTGACAATACGTTTAATGCGTACACGATAAAGAAACTGTACGACATGGCTGGACAGGGAGGACTTGACGCTGATGCTATGTGGGCTGAACTGAAAAAGGCTGATTCAAGTAAAATCATAGATGCAAGTCATATCCCTACTTCCGTATTAGACGGTAGATGGGTGACTTTATCCACCAACCAAACTATTACAGGGCAAAAGACGTTTACGCAAAATATATTATTCAGCAACAATATAACAGGGATAAGGAATACGGCAGGTAATCTTGTATTCGGTGCAGGAAATGAGAATATCTTCTGTATTTTAAATGACTATGTAGGTCCAGTAGAAGCAAAAAACAACCAGTTGGTATTAGGTAATGATGTTGGTTATTGGAAAAAGGTAACGGCTGGGCAGTATATTTCTAAGGTTGCCACAGGGGTATCACCTTTGATAGTTTCAAGCAATACGCTTGTTAATAATTTAAATGCAGATTTACTAGACGGTTATCATCAATCTTCATTTTTACGGGCAGATGGTGTTAACCAATATGTAACACTTTCCGGCGGTGACGGAAATAATGAAGGGTACAGATTGGTATTTGAGGGTACTGTGACGGGTGGATGGTCTATTAACAGTATGACACTTCTAGTAAATAGTAGGCACGCAGGTACAGGTATGATAAGTATTGTATTTCATACAACGAATCAAGAGAGTACAAGTTATGTTGGGTCTTTGAATTATTACGGAAGCATTCTTGCTCTTGGTTATACAATGTGGAGATTATTCTATAACACTACAACCAAGAAAGTAAGACTGTTTTGGCGTTTTTATGATTACAGTGATTGTAAGGTGTCAATCCTAAACAGCTGTGGTCTTACTACAAATATATCCAATAAAACTTGGTACACTACTATACCGTCAGATAGTGGCTCAGAACTTCCATCATATTATAATAGGTCTGATACTACCGGCTCTCTTGCTACTTCCCGTACCCTTTGGGGTCAACCTTTCAACGGTACGGCTAACGTAAGCGGAGATATGACGGGCGTAGGTAGCATTAACATGAGCGGTCAGCTTACTTCTACCGTAGCAAGTGGCGTTGCTCCATTTATTGTGGTAAGTAATACTGTTGTGGGTAATCTTAATGCAGACCTTCTTGACGGGTTGCATGAATATTCGTTTTTAAGACACCGTGATACTTACGGTATTGACGGATATAATACCTTGTGGGCACAGATAGGAATAAGACAGTATGACGATGCAAAGCCTGACGGAATGGCTAATCCTATATATGATTATGGTGCTGTTATATCTCTTCCAGGAAAAAATACGAGATTAGATATATGGTATAATCACACGTCCTCATCGTCAGATTCACCCACTAATGGTATTCAATACAGAAGCGGATTTAATGACGATAAAAGACCTTGGAGAATGTTACTTGACAGTGTAAACTACGCCAGCTATTCTGACGGACGCTACGTGAAGAAAGCTGGTGACACCATGACAGGGGATTTGAATATATCAGGTGGCCATATACTTTATATGTTGCAGACTTCCCCCACATCTACACAGCAAATACACTTGCAGGGCGGAAGTAACGACTACGGCAGAATCGCTTTCGGTGCTACTGGTAGCAATGCAGGATGGATGGAGATAGCTTCTTCTGATGATGGAAATGAACCTATATATGCAAGACAATACACAGGCGTATTTACTACCATAAAAAATACTCTTACCCTGCTTGACGCAAACGGGGATACTGTTATGTCAAACAACAAAGGATTAAATGTAGGATGGGGGTCACGACAGGTCAGACAAGGTGGAAGCTGGGTTCATGGTGGCTCGGATGCAGCTTCCTCAACCGATGCAAATTTGCGTTTCGGTTCTTGGTATGGTATAGGCTGGTATCCCACAATCAGTGGACAAACGGTAGCGCAGGGAAACAATGCCATGTGGTTGGATGTAAGAACAGGTGTGCTTAATGTAGCAGGTGGTATTAAAGAAAGTACGATATGTATCGGACGTGTTAATAGCACAGGCGGTTATGATACTGCATATAATGGAGAGATAAACAGATATGACCACCATTTGTACTTGCAGCACCATTCTAGTAAACACTTGCTTGTTTGTTATGGTGGAGGATTAGTAGGTATTGGTACTCCCTCTCCTAGTGAGAAACTTCATGTTGCTGGAAATACAAGAACTGACGGGTACTTTAAATCCACCGTAGGCACAGGCACGCAGCCTTACCAATGCAATTCCACTACATTGAATACCAACTTGAACGCGGATTTACTAGATGGGGAGCATGGGGCATATTATCAGAATCGTATGTATGATAATTTTATCGCACAATATAATAATTATAATTACATAGAATTTTTAAGGTTCGTACTTCCTAGTGGGCAGAGCCTATTAAGAGCATACGTAATATTTGACTTATGTAGAGTGGAAACGGGCGGTGAAATGAGTGGGCGTGTAGTTCTTAGAATAAGAAGAGGTACAGATAATAATGCAGGTTATGCTTTCTATGTGACAAACTTTGGACGTAGTTGGCTTCCCGAATTAAGATGTACAACGAATGATGGTATAACATGGAGAGTATGGATGAAATGTGTAAAGACAACCTATGACCCGTATATTGCGGTAAAGATAGTGGAAAAATATCCTTATGGATATGTGACTACACAAAATAATGGAACTACGGATACACCTAGCGGTTCAAAATACACCTTTACTGCATCAATGGCAGGTCTTTCCAATGCAGCCAATATTCTTGTCAATACTAGAAATATTTTTGGTCAACCGTTTAATGGTTCTGGAGATGTTGGTGGGCAAATGACTTCAACAAGTATATTTGTGCAAACTGGAGATGCTACATTAAAGGTTTACAGTGGGCGTATAACTGATGCAAGAAGTGACGGAAATATATGTTTGCAGACTTCTATTGATGGGACAGACGGACAATCTCATAGTTATCCTACGCAGTATCAATCAAGATGTAACTTATCGCTCCAGCCAAGGGGTGGGCAAGTATATATTGGGCAAAATCCAGATGGCGGTGACACGGGATATAAATTGACGGTGAATGGTTCTATAAAATCTAATGGGAATATAATAGCCACTGGAGCAGTGACTGCTCAATCCTCATCTTCCGACAGGCGTTTAAAGCGTAATATATGTGATTTCAGTGCTTCCGATATAATAAGGAAGTTGCATCCCAAGACGTTCTATTGGAATGAAACGGCAAAAAGGTTATCTCCTGCATTGAATCACGACAAGTTGAATTATGGTCTGATAGCGCAGGATGTGGAATCCATGCCCGAACTTCCTCTCTTCGCAAGCAATATATTCGGTGATTATCTGATATTGCAGTATGAGAAGTTCATTCCTATACTGATACAGGGAGTTAAAGAAGTTGATGATGAGGTTACAAGATTAAAGAAAAGAGTGAGAGAATTAGAAAATAAATTAGGAATTAACAATTAATAAATAAAAAAATATTATGGGTCATTCTAACGGTAAGATAACTGCTCCAATAAATTTGGGCGATGATGTTTATGGCACCCTTGGCATCGGTGCTACCAGTAATGGTTATGATTTAGGATATGCTTGTGCAAACACCCACGGGAAAATAAACCCGTGGGCACGGTACAAACCTGTACGTTACGAAAGCCTTGCACCAGGACCAGATGAAAAATGGTGGCAAGGATGGGATGGGAACTGTGGTGTCAAACCTTTTCAAATGGCAGGATACTGGGATGCGCCAAAACACGCAGATGGAAGTATGAACGGATGGGAATACACCCCACCGACAGGTGGTAAGTTTCCATTTCGCCTTACCGACTTTAACGGATACAATCATAAAGCCAGAGCACCGATAAGTAGGTTCTCATGCCCGGACACTGCTACCAATCAGTTTACAAGTAGTAATTTTGTCTGCTCTGCGGCTATAATGATGCCATCGGAGGGGCATGATACTGATTTTCTTAACATGGGTGACTTTGCCGAGATAGCTGATTGCTATTTCGGTGTCTATGTTAAGCACAAGACCAGTCAGATGTCTAGGCGTGTTACTGCCGACAAGAAGATAGGAACAGGATACGCTACGGTTACTGTAAACTCGTGGGGTATGACTGCTGGTGATTGGGAAGTTTATCCTTTCCTTAGTACAGCTATATTGAAGCAGGATGATCCCGATATTGCTCATATAGCATATTCCGTACCAATGGTAAGTAAAAGAGATATAGAGATAGTTGGTTCTTACGTAAGCATAACAATACTTGGTGGAGTGATGCCATCCGTTATGGGATATATTGAAGTTACCGTAAGAGTAAGAAACGGTTCGAGTAGCCTTATTTCTTTCCGTAATAATAGTTGTATGTCTAGGTTTGCAAGTAAGAAATTTGAAGATCCTATGGTTATAGGTGAATCAAGAGAAACAATAGAGAATTTTTCAGTATCCGCCAATTCCAGCATTGACAAGAAGGTGAGAATATTAATATCATCGGAACTGATTAATGCAGGAACTGCAAGGGTATGGGTAAGCCTTAACAGTGCTGCATATAAGGGAAGTACATTGCTTCTTTCTATGGGTCCAGGGTTATAAACACAATCCTCCCCCTTGCCGTTTATCAGTAAGGGGGAGTGTTTATCCGTTACTTTCCCACGATTATATTGAATGATTCAACCATTTCATGGAGCACTCCGTCTATTATTATTCCATTCAATCTCCTTTCGTTCCAAAATAAATAGCACCAAGTATGACAAATGAGCATCCGCAAAGGAATGCAAATATATGACTAACTATCGGGTTCATTTTATTCCTTTCATTCCTTTCAAAATATGACTAACAACATCTACAGTCCATCCATTTCCTAGAAGCCCCATCCCTATATGTGGCTGTACTGACTTTGTGTATCCTTCGGGTACGGTCTGTAATCTTTCCGCTTCCGTAATGTTGGGCGTTCTGAAACCTTTTTCGGGATTACAGTCGGGTGAGTTGAATATAAGCGGTGTAAGTGATTTTTTATATCTTCTCAACAGTGATTCGGGGTTCTTGGCAAACCTGTTCCATGATTCAAGCATACACCATGACTTTTTCTTCTCGACATATCCATCGGTAATTATATCCTTGAACAATATTCCCTTGTCCTTCCATGCAGGTATTTCCCAGTTGCACCAGTAGTATCTTGCTCTCATTTGCGCGGAGAAGTCGGAACTGTTGATATACACATAGTCTACTCCAAGATGTGACGAAATAAAGTCAGCCCAATCGGATTTCATCTTCACGTTTTCGAGCATGAACTTTATGTTAGGATTGAACTGTCTGATATGGTTGAGTATATTGACATATTCAAAGAATAATCCCGAACGCTCGCCATCGAAGTTCAGTTTTTCTTTCCCTAACTGTGAGAAATCCTGACATGGTGTTCCGCCAATCAGCAAATCAATATCTTCCCACTGTATATCCCATTTGTCCCAGTTTCTAATATCCCCCAATTCAATTATATCGGGGTAATTATCCAGTGCAACCTTGATAGACGGTTCGTTTATTTCACTTGCGTAATACTTTTCCACTCTATACCCCATTCTCTCTAGTGCAGTACGTCCACAAGCTATCCCGTCACATAAACTTAGTACATTCATCGTCTTAAATATTTAAATATATGTTTGATTGTTTCTATATTCCATCCGTTCCCAAGCATCTTGTAACGCTGAGTATCGGATATTCCATCCCATATATACCATTCGGGAATAGTTTGAAGCCGTGCACACTCGGTTGGGGTAAGCCTACGAATGCGAAAATTACCGTTATCAACCAATACCAAGTTGTCCTTTTGTACTGTTGTAAGGCAATTGGTTTTTCCATCTTCCCTAGGTTCAAGCTGTTGGATGTTCTTTCTCTGTTCCTTTACAATCCCGGCTTCATATTCCTTTCTTATCTTTTTTCCATATTCGGTTCTTTTTGGAGTAAGGCAGGCTGATTCACGCCCTCGCATCGCAACACATATCGGATCATTATCCACCTGTATGTAATTGTCATTGTCACCCATCTTGAACAATCTTGTATTTATAGTGCGAGCCTTTTGTTCATACGGAAACTTGATAGGGCTAAACTGGACAGGACTGAATTTTTCCGTCTTTACCCTGCCCTTCAAGCATTCAATCATCTTGTCAGACAAGAAATATTTTTCATCAACCTCTTCTTCAAGAATATCCCTTAACAATATACCCCTATCTTCCGGCTGTGGAATATCGTCATAAATATCCGTCCAGTATATGCGCCTTCTGTTTTGTGCCGATACAAGTGCGGAGTTGATATGTATCCCTTTCCTCCCTATTGTTTCATTGAACACAGATTCCCATTTCTTTCCCATTTCCACATTTTCAAGGAAGAACTTGGGATTGTCACCACGCTCAATAAGTTCGTGGTATATACGTATGTATTCCCAAAACAGATAGGATTGCCCTTCAAACTCGAAACCGTTCTCCTTCAATTCAAGATACGTTTTCAAGTCTAAAACCTCCATGCCTTCTTTCGTTGAAAGCCCTTTTCTCTTGCCGGACATGGACAGGTTCGTACATGGAGATCCTCCGATTATCAAATCTATCTTATCTAGCAAGCTAACATCCAACTCTCTTACATCACCAAGTTGTATGGTGTCAGGGAAGTTCTGCATAGTTGCCTTTATGGCAAACTTGTCCACTTCGGACGCATAATATTTTTCTACAGGAATGCCAAGTTCGGAAAGTGTTATCCGTCCGCACGACATTCCATCGAAAAGGCTTAATACATTCATCGTTATATTTTTTTTAAATTTTCAGCAAATATACGACATAAAACTGTATGCAACCAATACGTTTAACTTTTTTTAATTATCTTTGCGATAATAGATAAAATTCATAATATGCAGTTTTCTATAGTACCAAAAATAGATGCCGAGATTATGTTTTCGGAAGATGATCTGTCCGTTTTCAGACGATCGACAGACGGTCTGTATTATATGATCCATACCGAGAAGGTTATGGAAGTGATGCCTATGACGTTACCTGAGGACGGAACGGAATACCCTTTCCCTTACGACACATACGACACTGGCACAAGAGAGTTTGAGAAGCTGCTTTTATCTGATGAGTGGGTTAAAATGGACGAAAAATGAGAAAAATAGGTTTTTTTAACATAGGAAAACTTGGACTTGTAAAATCGGCAGGTACAGGAAAAACCGATATAAACAAGGTGATAGAAAAATGGATACCAAAACACATGGTGTTCTGGTACGATATGTCAAAGCCTGTGGATACATACAGCCAAAACTTTAATGATTGGAGATCACATCCATCTGTAAATGCTGATATAATTATAACAAGCACCTCATTTGTCATAACTAGATTTGCTACACTAAACGATACAGTAAAATGCTACATTCCTGGCCAAACAAAAAATTTCCCAGGAATGAAAGTGGAAGTGAAAGGTATAGTTGACGGGCAGGAATTATACTGGGGATATAGTGCTAATGTAAAATTAGTTAATATCACACAAGACGGAACATATGATATTCCGCCATTAGGAACCGTAAACGGTAATCTGTCATTCAGAAACGGCAATATTGTCGGTGCTTGTAACATTACCATCACCCAGCTACCGTCAGGACAATCCGTTCCCACAAACGAGATACTAAAAGCCAATCCATACCTGCAAGACCATAGCGGAAACAACAGACCTCTGAAACTTAACAATTTCATGTTCGCGGCAATGAGCGGTGTGGGTGGGTATGATATTGCTAGCACTAATATTCTACCCGATAGAGCAAATGTTACTGTTACAGATAACAGAATTATTCATATTACTAAAAAACTATCCACCATAGATAACATGGTAAACATAGTTCCGGCAAACTCTAACCCAACGCATAAGTTTAAGGTTACAGGTCTTTCTGATGGCAGACAAGTTAGTTTGGTAAACAGAAATGGCGGATTTTATACTTTTGACAACGGGGAGCATGAGGTGACATTAACCTATCCCGAAGGAACCACTTCATTGTATAACGCCATAGGAGTTACAGGAAGTACAGGAGATATGGATGTAACAATAGAGTTTATACCTAGATATCCCAACGCCCTAGTAACTGATGGGGTAGATGATTATGGGCAAATACAGAACTTACAGCATGGCGTTAAGGTGTTGTTTACTACTATTAATCCGTTTGTTGATGGAAAGTTTATCTATGACCAAAGACTGAATACTACTGAACCTTGGCTGTTTGCCGTATTCAATGACAAAGGTAGTATTGCTTATAATAGTAGGAACTCAAACGGCAAGACCTATATTGATGGAACACTGAATGAATCTACAATAGTTTCCGCTTTGTTAAACAAAAAGCAAATAATCACCATAGTAAACAATGATGTGACAGGTGATAAAACTAAAACTCCTGTATTCTTTAGCAATACTGACCATAATAGCGGATGGATTAGTTCAGCTTTCTACAACTCCATCGGTTTCGATTCAGTTCCCACCAAACAGAATGACGGATTCACCGAGCAGGATTTGATTGATTATTATATACCAAAATCCATTGTCACTATAACGGTAGTGGATGTGAATGGAGCACCCATAGAGAATGCAACGGTCACGATAGAAGGTTTACAGTACAATACACTATCTGATGGCACAGTAAAAGTAGTGGGGATAGCCAATAGTACCATGTCCATATCTGTAACAAAGGATGGATACATGCCATATTCAAACAATGAATGGAAATTTGCCAATTCAAGAATAATACTTGAAGTTATCAATAATATCATAATCATGGAAGACGGAAACAACATATTACTTGAAAATAACAACTTAATTTTAACAGAGGATTAACAATGGAAGAAAATCTTAAAATTTCGGAAATGACTCCCGTTGAAACCGTTACGGGTACAGAGATAATACCATGCGTTACAGGTGAACCGAAGAAGAACAAGTCGGTCACTATATATCAGATATATGCCGCATACAATGCGGTGCAGAGCGTATCTCTGTCAGATCAGGAGTATGATGATGTGCTGAGTGATTTTGTACCTCATTTGCCACTGGAAGAGGAAGAAGAAACAGTTACTAATCTAAAAATATAGGAGATTTATTATGGTAAAAATGCACAAGTTGACGAAGGGCGGACAAACCATTTACCCGGCTACCATCTATGATGCGGTGGTTAACCCGATCAGCCGCAAAAGTCTGGCTACAGAAATATCCGAAATAGACGCTAGAATATCAGGGAAAAAAGAATACTCTGTCGGAAAAAACATTATAAATCCATTGAATCTGACAGATGGATATTATCTAGGACAAAACGGAAGCTTAAAACAAAATGCGTCATATTGTGTTACAACTTACATTCGCGTAAAAAATAGTACACAATATCATATCAGTAATACAGGTGTTGGCGGAGCATATCACGTGATTTTTGATGATAAATTAAAAGCATTGACATCAATTAAAGACGAGACTGTTACCACCCCTGATAATGCAGCTTATATAAGGCTGTCAATATCTAAATCTCAGTTGGGTGCAGCGCAGATGGAGCTTGGAGATGTGGCAACATCCTATGAGCCATTTACCGACAACTACGATAACGAGCAGAAGTTTGTGAAAATTGAAACACAAATGATGACTGATAAAACGGAGCTTAAAACACAAATGGCAAGCGACAGAACAGAACTTGAAATGCAAATTGCGGATAAGAAAAGTGTTTCGCTGGGTAAGAACTTGTTTAACAAATTAACCGTAAAAAATGGGTATTATATTGATGCTTCAGGTAATTTAAAAACGAATTCGACCCTGTCTTTATCTCACTATATCAAAGTCAATCCAAATACATCATATTATATCCAAAACACGAATACGGGTGGTGCATCGAATGTCTGGTTTGATAAAGAATTCAATGCGATTAAAGAAGCTGCAAAATCAGGCGTGACTACTTCACCGTCAAACGCTGCCTATATCAGATTAAGCATATCAACTGCTGTCATTGATGATGCAATGTTTTTTGAGGGCAGCACTACAACGTCTTATGAGCCATATACAGAAAATTATGATAATGAGCAAAGGTTTGCGGCACAAGAAAAGGAGATAAATAATACTAATACGGCATTGGATACATTACAGAGTCAAATGCCCAAAGTGGTGGTTGGAAAAAATTTATTTGATCCCGATAAGGCAGATAATGGATTTTTGCGTCAGAATGGCACTGTTGCTAATAGCACCACTTATGTAACATCCGATTATATAGCCGTAGAGGGGAAGAGGACGATAACAGCACATCCCCTTGCATTGGGACCAATTTACTTCAGCCAATACGATTTGAATAAGGAATTCATAACTTCCATTCAAAATGCACAGACCTTAACCGTTACATTGGAAAGTAATACGGCCTATGTCAGAGCGACATTTTTAGCTTCAAATTACAAGACAGAGGGACAGATTGAGTACGGTTTAACCTCAACTGAATATGAGCCATTTCACTATGTGATCAGCGAGGAAAGTTTACCCGGAGGCATAGGCGGCGGAACGACACGGGACGAAGTTAAGCAGATTATCAATGAAGAAGTTTTCCCGGCAAAATTAGTATTGCCGTCCAGTTTGTATTTCAAAGCCAATCGGCAAAATAATCTCTATTATAAGCAGGCTATAAAAAGTGCGTGTCATGATAGCTTTGATTTCTCGGTGTCAAATGCCACGTTAAAGGTTTTCGACAGGCAATTGTCAGGAACCCCCGCAAATGCATCTGTTTATAATAATAAGCTTACGCTTCGAAAATTTGGAAAATTGCTGCAAGAGCTGCAAGTCAAATTTAATATACTTGCCAATCCTTCATCCCATAAGACAGTTAAGATATTGGATAGTGGGGATAGTATATCTGATCTGGGTGGCTGGCAAGTTGAATTAAAGAACTTGCTCAAAGAAGATAATGTTACGGTTGATTATATCGGAACCATGATTAACCGCGTTAAAACTACCGGATCTAATTATACCGAAGATATTTGGGGTGAGGTTCAGAGTGGTGGAAACATGTCTTTTATCACGGAACCCAAAGGGGCAGCAAAGATATTGACCGTTTCGGGGATTACAGAATTACCGGTTACAGGCTATCCCGGTACATCTTACTTGGATCAGAATAATATATCTTGGGTGGTGAGAGGATTCAGACTGACAGCAGGGGATGATGGTAGATATAGTGGTAAACTCAAATTGGGTAAATTCAGTTCAGACCCTAATTATGGTGATGGTACGGAAGATGATACGTCAGGAACAGGGAATTTTCCGTCAAGCGGTACAATCACAAAAACACAATCCGCTAATGGTAACACTTTGGCCGGCGATGCTACGATTACATACACATCTGCGGATGATGCGAGGTATAATCCGTTTTGGAATCCGTCAACTGATGAACTGGATTTCAAATACTACTTCGATTATTGGGGATTTGATATTCCTGACATCTTCATACTCCAGTGGGGATACAACGAGGTAAAGTCTTATGAGGATGTAAATTCAGAAAGTGTACAGACAGCCAAGTTACGTGCAAAACGAATAATTGATAAATTTCACAGTCAGTATCCGAATACTAAAATCGTTTTTGGTTTAGAGATTTATGGTGCTGAACTTATGACTTTTTCGGGCGGTAGTAATAACAACAACAGCCCTAAGAAATATAGTGTATTGTCATTTGCCGAAGAGATCATATCACTGTTTGAAGGAAACGATGATACGGGAAATCCTTATAGAAACTATGTTACTCTTGTTCCTGTTTATGCACTGATGGATAACATATATGGATATGGTTCGCTTTCTGAAAAATCACTATGTGACTTATACAGCGCAACTACGACAGTCCTGCAAAATGGAAGAGACGGAATTCATCCGAGCTATGATAGTGGGGGATTACGTGAAATAGGAAGAGCGTATGAACCGGTTGTATTAGCTATTATAAACCTGTAGAGTAACCCGGAAAATTACTAGTAACACTCAAAACATATATTTATGATACGAGAATTAATCATCAGAATAATGAATCATCTGTCCGTTGAAGTGCATCCGGATGCGAAATGGTAAAAGTGGAACAGGATATATGGAGCTCACAAATATAACCAAATGCGATAGTTTTATTAGAGTAATACAAATAATTTTGCTATATTTGCATTAAAAATGGCATTTATAACTAATTAATCGTATATAATTATCTATGGAAAGAGGTTTGATTTTTGACGAGAAGCCTGCCTTTATCTTTGATTTAGGCACTGGATATAGCAATGTTCATTTAAACATTGAACAAGTTGACGAACCCGAAACGGACGATATGGGAAATATTGTACAGGAAAAGTTCGTCAAAAAGTGGAAAGCCGATGTACAGCGTGTAAAGAACCCTGTATCATACGACAAAACGGTAGATGCCGCCATAAAGGATGAATTTCCCAACGGTGAGGAAGAAGCGGCTCTCAGAAAAGGTATTTTAAACAAACTTGACCCGGATTATGTAAAGCTGAACGAGTTTGCAGAAAGTGTGAAACAATCTTACTTAAAAGGATATGGAAAGCAATGACAAACAACAGATAGGTGGGTATTTCTCCACCAAAAACGCTTCAAAGGATGAAGCGTTAAAAGGTATCGTAGCTGCAAGAATATCAGCATCGGAAGATGTAACCGACAAGGAATACACAGCATTGTCAAACCTTATAAGAGTAGCGACATCGGATGGATGCCGTATCTCATTGGTACAGGAAACGAAAAGCAGATCAAGCAGAATATCACCAACAGGAATGCTTCTCCCGGCAGGAACGGTGGAATATTTTTCAGTCACACCAGGAAGCAAGGTGAGTGTTACGGGAACAGCAAACATATCATCTATCGAGTAAGTCATGGGCATGAATTATAACACTATATTAGCTTCCTTACTTGACGGAATATCTCTAGCATTGAAAAGCGGAAACTCGAATGTTGATGCGGAACAGTTCAACTTCCTTACTGACGCAATAAACAAATCAACTATCATACCGTCTTATTTTGATAGAGAAAATGCCATAAAGTATCTTGATGTGAGTGACACCGAGTTTGCAAGGCTTACATACAAAGGCACTAAGTTTCATCCCGTACAACCGTTATTATCTCCCGTGAGAGTACAAGGAATGACAAAACCCGTTTATTTGAAAGAAACATTGGATGCTCTTAAAAACAACGGGCTTATACGTCCAAAGAAGTCAAGGGGCAAATACAAGACTAAAAGCTAGACAACCTCATACGCATACATTGTAACACAATCATCTTTATTCTCCATATTAACCGCTTGGAAAATGTTTTCTTCATTATCCAAAGCGGTTATTTTATATGTTCCGTTCGTCAGATCAACAGTGTCACCTAATTTTATATAAGCATACTTGTTTCCACTAGGTATTAAATACGTAATCTTTATTGGATTATTATTCCATTTTTTTAATTCTTTCATCTTCAATTCCTCTATTTTAAAATTATTGCGCTAATATACGAATAGGAAAAACAACACACAAGCAAATAACTTATTTTAACAAGTTTAAACTATCTGAAACACAATAGGTTATACTGCGAAATTTTTATTTTTGTTTAGGCAATCCATGTTGTAAATTTACACTCGTAAAGATGAGTGCACAGTCTTTACGGGAGTTATAATACACACACATTAAATTACGGTATTAAGGAACAAATAGACACCATTACAAATCGTTATAACAAATGGTTATACT